>ERZ842401.1584-NODE-1584-length-32193-cov-13.312154_pt1 | contig 32193 bp, 36 predicted proteins | sample MGYA00521270_ERZ842401 | MGnify/ENA primary metagenome ERZ842401 (study PRJEB31892, sample SAMEA3878208) | bioreactor metagenome | biome: Moose rumen | place: Sweden | collected 2011-10 | study: EMG produced TPA metagenomics assembly of the PRJEB12797 data set...
CGTGACACAAAGAGCTCATATTACAAGAATGCCAGGGAATCAGCGGCAGCGCGGAGTCAAATAAAGAGACTTGCTCAGTACATAAAGGAATCTAATGAAAAAATTACCCGTGACACAAAGAGCTCATATTACAAGAATGCCAGGGAATCAGCGGCAGCGCGGAATCAAATAAATCAAGGGAATCTTGCAAGGGCAAGACAGGATGTTATAAACAATGAGTCTCATTTCCGGGTTTTTCAGATAAGTGAGAACACTGCACTGGCAAAAGCGAGACAGGAATCAATCGCTTTCCGTGACAGTTTACGCGCTAAACAGGACAAGGAGCGGGAGGCATATATCACTCCGTTCCTGGAGCGCCGTAAGAGGATTTTTAAGAATACAAATGAAGGAAAAAGAGGCTTTTTTGGCAGTGCGATAAGAGGGTTTGGACAGGCAAGGAGCGGGATGTATGGAGCTGTAAGCAGTTTTGCCGAAAGGGGGCTGGCTGGCTCGCTGACAAAAGCAACAGGGTTTGGAGCCGCACTTGGTATAGCGACAGAACGACTTATTGAATTCGGCGGGGCAGCCCTTGACGCTTACGGGCGTATGGAAAAACTGTCAACATCGCTTGAGGTCGTGTACGGCTCAAAAACGGAGTCAGATGCCACGTTTACTGAACTGCAACAGTATGCCGTTAAATCTCCGTTCGGCATGGAACAAACTACTGAAATGGCAATTCTTTTGAAGCAGTCAGGGGTTTATGCGAGTGAGCTTCTTGATGTTATGAAGATGATAGGTGATGTGTCCGGCGGAAACACCGAAAAGATGAAACGCATAGCGAATAACTATGCGCAGATACAGGCAATTGGTCATGCAAATATGCTTGATATGAGACAATTTGCCTATGCAGGTATCCCGATTTATAAAGAAGTTGCAGATTATTTGTCAGTAACGCAGGATAAGCTCCGTAGTATGATTTCAAATGGCGAAGTCACAGCCGAGGTTATTGAAAATGTCTTTAAGCGTATGACAGGTAAGGGAGGCATTTTTGAGAATGCGACTCAAATGGGAGCAAGAACACTTTCTGCCCGCAGATTAAATTTACAGGATACTACTGAAATTGCCATATCAGAATGGGGTAAGCTGATGTGGAATACAGGGAGCGAAGCAGGAGAAGCAAGCTCCCCGTCAAAATTCATGTCGCTTATAGAGAGTGCAGTCAATAAATTCGGAAGTGTTGCAACATTTTTCAATGACATTCAAGGTGAAGAAATGGCGGCAAATGCAGATGCATTGCTGACCCCTCTTGAGACTGCTTATAAGAACGCACTGAAAGACAATAACCAAGATTTGGCAGAGAAGCTTAGCGTTGCAATTTCAAAGCTCGGGAACCTGACTATGGGTGATGAGCAGATTGTAGCAGCAAGAGCAAAATATGCTGAACGGCTAATTACTGACGGCAGGGAAAGAGTTTCTGATAAAGACATGGCAAGCTTGAAAGAGCTTAAGGGATTGTATGAGAATGAGCTTGAATGGGCAAAAAGAACAAATGACAAAGATGCTGCAAGCGCATGGGAAAAACTCCTGAAAGACTTGGACAAGGAAATCGCCGGAAGTATAGATGATTCCGAATTTTTCAAGCGACTGTACGAAATATCTGAATGGATGCGGTTGACAGAAGGTAAAGAGACATTATCCGGTGCCTATAGGTTCCGGGAGTATCAGGTTGTTCCTGATGAGCGGTATTCAGAAATAAAAGGTGAACGCGACCGTAATTTTCAGATAGCAAATTCGTTTAGCGGACTGTATGATCTGATATTAGAATACGAGAAAAATGTCGGTTTAGCAAGAGTCAATGTCAACGCATTGGGAACAGGAGATTCGCGATGGAAGATGGCTCAAAACATGAAGCCTGACATTGTGAGCGGAATCAGGGCAATAGGTTCTGACCGGGCTAATGAACTTGCTGATATTTTTGAACGTGAAGGATTGACTGATGAGGTTAAGAACGGCCTGAAAGAACTTGAGAAAGAAGTTAGGGCAGCCTTCTATAGCAATGCAGATGTTATAAGTCTCAGTATGGCAAGGGAGAATATTCCTGATTTTTATATTCCTGTAGATTATGATTTTTCTGGTCAGCCAAAAACGGAAAGCCAGATGCAGAATACGAAGAATCAGCTTGCGGAAATGCAGAAACTGAATAAGACGTATCTGGCATCAACGACTGATAAACTCAATAAAATTGCTGACAATACGAATTCTTTATACTCCAAAGCTGCCAGCAATAATGAGAAATGGGAGCAAAGTACAAAAGAGGGAAAATTAGCGCGAGAAGAGCAAGAAAAAGCTAGGGAAGAACAGCTGAGAAAAGACCGCGAGCGCGCTGCCAGTTCGTTTGATTTCGGTTTAAACAGATTCAAAACTGACAATGTAGAAAATGTACTGTTCGCGCTTAATAATGGATTTGCCCGTTTTGAAGAGCTTAACTTATCAAAAAGCGAAATCAGGAATGATGATAGTATATTAAAAGATTTTTCTTCCAGCGTAGAAACCGTTAAAGAACTGCTGTCAGATATTGCTGATGATAATTTAAAAGATATTATCAGCCAACTTTCTGACGAAGCGAAAACTGCCGCTGAACAAAATGAACTGACTGATACCCTTGTCAGACTTTTAACTGACATACAGGTCGCTGAGTTAAAACTTGACGGAGAAGGAAGCGAACAGGTAAAACAGGTATTGAGCCTGCTGGGGAAGCGTGTTTCAGGAACTGCCGGAGAAATAAAAAACACATTTGACGAGGATACAAAGAAAAAAGGCAAGGAGCTTCCCGATTTTGTCCCGCTCTGGAAACGGATTATTGCGGCAGACACAGGCTGGGACACTGGGGCTATAACTTCAAGCAAGGATTTTATGGCCCAGTACGAGAAGCAGATTCAGCGCGAGACTTCAAAGGGCATGATAACGGGCTTGGTGTCCGCCGGGTTTGGTGCGAAGGATATCGGCAACATGCTTTCATATCAGAATGCTACAGCCCAAGACGGTGTCCGGCAGATAGACTGGGCAAAGACAGAGCGTGATATGATTAAATACGCCATGTCAATGAAAGGCGGTACAAAGCAGACTGCCGCCGCTTTGACAGGTCTTTCTGACTCGTTGCAGTCAACGCTTTCAGTCTTTAACAAGCTTACTGTCGATATGCATACCGTCGGTGAAGACTGGACGACAATCAATAATGACTTAAAAGGTGCCTTCTCTACCAAGCAAGGGCTTAGCTACAAGAATTATTTTGATAACGCTTTTTCTTTGGTTGCACCGGAAAGCAAAAAATATTCCCTGGAGACTACAGACCAAGGGATTATGGTCAAAAACCTTTCCACTGGGAAACTTGAGGGGAGCCTTGATGAACTGAAAGAAAGTACTGACAAGAACTCCGCAGAGTTAAATACTTGGCTGTCTGAAATCAAGTGGAATGATATTATTGGCGCACTGGACTCTGCAAGAGACAAAATCCAGACTTTGACTGACACAGTAAATATTGCAAATTCCATAGCACAGCAGACATTAAACTTTGAAAAAAATTCCAGAAGCGCAAGAGGAGAGGCTTTCGGCAGCTCTAGCGGAGTTGTCAGTACTGTCGTCGGGCTGGCAGGAAGTCAAAAAATCTCTGCTGAGGCAGAGAGGCAGCTTTCAAGTTTCCTTGGGTCGCTTTTTGCTCAGATTTCTGAGCTTGGGTCAAAAGGGGAATTATCAAGGGCAGATGCCGAGAATGTCTACAGGAAAATTGCCGGGCTGTCAGACGACGAGGAGATTAAATCTCCTCGTGCAAATCAGGATATTGAATACATTCAAAAGAATGCGGCAAAACTTAATACAGATGATTACTCACAGGCAGTGCATGATTTTGAGATGCTTCTGTATCAATTTCCACGGAATATAATAAAATCACTTGTAAATTCAGCAGAGGGGTATGCTTCAACAACAACAGACATGGCTTCCATGAATTCAGCCACTTCCCTTATGCCTCGTTTTAGGGCCCCGCTGCGACAGGAAGATTCCGGTTTCGCTGGCCTGTACTTAAAACAGGGTAACTCTATTGCCCAGCAGAACCTTATGAACAAACTGGGGATGGGAGACCAGAGCTGGAAATCAGTGTCGCAGGATATAACATCACAGGTATTGGCAAGCAGCAGCTCAAAAAAAGATTATGCGCCGCTTGCTGACAGATACAAGGAAGCGTTCGAGAAGAATTATACAGGGGATAACAAGGAACAGATTCTTGCGTCTTTCGGGGAGGATGCTGCTGACTATGAGTATCTGAAAGAAACTTATGATTCAGAAATGGGGGAAGGCGCATTTGACAAGCTTACGGAGGGGATAAACCGGGCCAGTCTTGCGACACAGGATTTGCAGGCACAGTTTGTCACTCTTGGGCAAAATATAGGTAATGCTCTTGAATCATTTGCAGGCAGCGCAATATCGTCAACCATGTCCACATGGGGAAAAGCACTTGCTGAGGGCGCTGATTCGTCGGAAGCGCTCATGGAGAACTTCCGGCAACTCGGCGCAGGGCTTATGTCAAACCTGGGTATGATGATAACCGAGGCAGGTCTTTCAATGGCAATACACGCTCCTGATATTGCCCATGTTTATGCTGGTCTTGCTATAGCGGCGGCCGGAGGTGGGCTGTCCTTCTTGGGTGGAATGCTAAGCGCTGATAAGGAGGAGGATGACGACGATGACGACGATTATCAGAGGCTTCTTGCAATCAAAGAGGATTTATCTGACCTTCTGAAACAGGCAAGGGAAGATGCCATTTACTATGAGAAGACAGTACGGCATCAAAATGCGCTATCGACAAACGGCTCTTTAGGAACAACGACAAAGGTGAATGACGCGATTATCACTCCGAGCGGCGACGTTATTTCTACGCATCCGGATGATTATCTTATAGCAACCAAGACGCCTCAGACTTTAGTCGGCGGTGGTGGCGGTGCGCCTACAGTCAACTTTTCCGTAATTGATAAATCTACGGGAATAAAAGTAACGCAGCAGAAATCAAATTATAATGCTGATACGAACTCAATTGATTTTGAGGCTGTTATTGAGAGTAAAATATCAGAATTTATAGCAACTGAGAAGGGTGATAATGCATTCGATACGAGGGCCGCGCGTATCAGGGGGAGAAGCTACATCGGTTAAGGAGGTTAAGGAATGAGTGTCAACAAACGAAGTTTAATAAGGCTTGAAAATTTAGACCCGTATGATTTTATCATAAAATGGCGTATGACAGAGATGTGCAACATACGATGCTCATACTGCCTGCATTCTGTCCATGACGACAACAGGGTGATTGATACGGAGCTTCTTCACAAGCAGGAGGAAAGGCTGTGTGTTGTTGCAGACAAGCTGAACGCACTTATAGACAGGACTCGGTTCAAGAACGTGAAGATAGATTTTATCGGAGGCGAGGTGACACTGTTCGACTTGAAGAAGATAATCTCGAATTTCCATACGTCAAAGCTGAAACGGATAAATATTACAACGAACCTTATGCGTGAAAAGGAATATTACATCGGTCTTGCTGAATTCTGTACCGGGCTCGGGATTTCACTTACACTGACAGCCTCGTTCCATTATGAGTTCCAGGATATTGATGTTTATTTCGACAAGGTATCTTCGATAAAAGATTTGGTCGATATTTTTGCCTGTGAAATGGTCTCCACGGCAGACAACCAGGATTTATGCAGGGAATTTGACGAACGGTGCAAAGATATTGACGTTGATTACATGATTGAGGCAGACCTGCGCATGGAATCCGAGAACGCCCGTCGTGAAGGTCTTATTACGGCAAGCCGGAAACCGAAGAAAGGAATGAGATACAAGGCGTATTTTTCAGACGGTTCATGTGAGGAATACGAGACGCGTAACAAATTCCTGTATGATGCGAGCATAAAAGAAAACTGCAGGCAGAAGATGATAGAGACAAAAGGGTTCTTTTGTACTAATACATACGACTATTTCTACCTTGATTTCGATATGGCTGCAGGACGGACGGAATCAAGTGACAGCTGTACGAACCGTATTCCTATTGAGGAATTTAAGATAATAGAGCCAAGGATGTGTCCGCACAGCCGCTGTACACTTTGCGGTCATCAGAGTATCTGGAGAAAAATATGAAGAAGATTCTGCATGTAATTAAAGAAAATACTAAATTCAAATACAGAAGGTACCGCTTTGATGAATGGTTGAAAAAGCATACAGACTACGAAATTCTGACAAAAACCTACAACATTGAAGATTGTAAATTAAAAAAAATAGAAAGCTCAGACATCTTGACAAATATAACTTTGTCAGATTTTCAATACATCATTTTTTCATCACCAGATATTTTCAATTTGGTAGGAAGAAATATTCCGTCGTCATGCATTGTTTTTTATAATAAGGAAGATTTTTGGAATGGTTATGATAAATACTTATCAAAAGATGTGGATTATCCATTAGTAACTAGGGCTGATAAAATTGTCTGCTCGTCGAAATTTATTTATGACAGGCTGCCAAAAGACAAAACGTTGCTTGTAGAAAATGGAGCAGATATAAGTTATTTTCCTGTGGCTAAAACAAAAACAGGGCGTAAAAAAGTTATTTATATCAGTACAAGCTCTGTAAAAAAAATAGACGGTAATATATTACGTCGAGATGCCATAGAAAATCCTGATATGGATTTTTATATCTATGTAAATTTTTATAACAGGAGAGGGATAAAACTCAACAGATACATAACTGAATTCTCGTTCCCTAATAATGTATATTTTCCAGAGATTGTTTCTTATAATGAGATTCTTGAGAAAGTATCTGAGTGTGATATTGGATATTTACCAATGGCAAATACAGACTGGGCTGCTGGAATGTTTACATTAAAGTTTTGGGATTATATGAAATGTAATATTCCTACTTACTATTATAACTCTGATAATTATTATAATTATGACGATAAATTCGCTTTTAATGCGAAAAAATATAAATTGAAAGATATGCTTTCTGTAAAACTGGACAGGGATGAAACGAAAGCTTTGTGTTATAAAAATCAATGGGAATTTAAATTCCAGGAGATAGCTGATTATTATGGATTTAAATGGCATGAATAAGACGACTTACTTTACTGTTGACCCGAATATTTCCGATCATTGTTTTTTAATGGGGAAACCTGTAAATCCTGTCAATAGGCTGTGTTTTGAGCGTGCACAGGAAGTTTTCGGAAAAGTTGAGGTCATTACGAACGAGGATGCAATTGCAAAAAAAGCTCTTCTTGGTGACATGGCGTTTGTAGAAAACTGTTATGCAAAGAATTGTAGTATGTCTTATGTATCAGATATGATACGTCTTTATGTTATGACAAAATATAAAAATATGTTTTACTTCGACTGGGACGTGTATATTAACGAAGTTGTAAGACCATATCCAGAACATTTTGCTACGAATGACATGTCATTCGCACTGATGAGCAACGGAAGTGATTTAGATATGCCTGCATTGTTATATAAAAAATGTATACAGATGAACCATCCTGTAGACAGGGAGATTTTATCTGTAACAAATGCACATACCAATGCAAGATTTATATGGCAGAATCATCTAAACTATTTCGGCAGATATAATAGGCTTCATGGATTAGTTAATTCAGAAAAAGGAATAAAAGTATTACAAGCAAAAGCAATTGAATTTAATTGCAGGAAAGGTTTTAAGCCGTACCTGCTTACGAAAAGGAAAGTTAGTGTAGCGAAAGGCGTCTCTGACATTTCACATCTGCCACCTGTATTCGTAAAGACGCTTGTTGATGACATGAAAAAGAATTGTCTTTTTATTGATTTACGGGAAAATGAAAGCGGCATGATTGATACAAACATAATATATAATAAAGACAAAATTCGATAGGCGGGGGTATTATTTTGAAATCAATTATTAAGATAGAAAGAAAATGCAAATATGATTGTACTATTAAATGGCGGATGACCAAACTGTGTAATTTGAAATGTTCATATTGTATTCAGCGGAATAATGAAAAAAAATATAAATTGACGAAAGATATAATAGAAAAGCAGGAAGAAGAGCTTTTTTTTACAGCCGGGAAAATATCTTCTTTTTTGGAACGGACTGATTTCCATAATGTCAGGCTTGATTTAGTTGGAGGCGAGATTTCAATTTTTGACTTAAAAAAAATAATCTCGAATATAAAATCTGATAGGATAAAAAAAATTTTCATTACAACTAATTTTATGAAGGATGCAGATTATTATCAGAGTCTTTCGTATTATTTAAAAGGAAGACATATCGGCATGACTATAACAGCGTCTTTTCATTATGAATTTCAGAATATTGATACTTATTTTTCAAAGCTTGCTTGTCTAAAAAAAACAGGATTACAACTGACTGCAGAGATTGTAGCGACGACAGAAAACAAGGAGCTCTGTAAAGAATTTAAGAAGAGAGCTGAAAATCTAGGAATCAATTATAGCATAGACGGTGACAATAGAAGCGAATTTGCATACACCAGAGACAATGTTATTGTTGATAACGAGAAGAAACGATGTTGGAGACATGTTATTTTTTCTGATGGAACTGACAGGATATATCATACAAGGAGCGAGTTCTTATCAGACAAGAATATTGCCGAGATTGATAATAATACACGTGTGTTATCTCATGGATTTTATTGTACACATACGAAAAATTTTTTTTATATAAATTATAATGTTGCAGAAGGTAGAACAGAGAACAGTACATCATGTAAGAATGTAATAGACATTGACGCATTGAAGCCGATAGAAAATTGCAGTCTATGCAGAGAACAGACTTGTTCTTTATGTTATCCTGTTTCTTTGACAAGAAATAATTAAGTCTGTTTTTTTTATGCCATAATATATCGCCATGGCATATTGTGGATGGCCCGTAAATGTGAACAAGATAATTCTCGATTCAACAACGGTTACAGTCGGCGAAGGCGCCACCGTGACAGATTCGTTGGAAAACGGCGGGCAAAAAAAATCGCGGCTTACGTGCGGGAATCCGCCGGATAAATTCAGTGTAACAATGGCTTTCGACTTCTCAGAGAAGCAGTATGACGGGTACACTGAAATTGAGAATTTTTGGACATGGTATAAATTCGTCCATAAATATGGCACGGTTCCGTTTCAATTTCCCGCGATACTCATAAACTCGAACAGGCAGCAGGGGTATTCACAGGAAGATGTCGGTTACGGTAAAATTCCCGATACAGAATACTATCGGATTACATCTGCGGTGGAAGGGGCAAAGAGCGGGCTGTCGCAGGAAGTGACGATGACCTGGGAGACTTATGCAACAGGTGTTATTCAGATTGAGGAAGAGGAGTTCGGCATTGACCATATCGAACCTGTGAACGGTGAGATTAAGGTTATACTTTCTGAAACAAGCCCGTCTTATGAACCGAACAGCGGAACATGGAGTGTAAGCTGTGTAAACAGCTCAGGGGCATCTGTTGCGATTACAATAACAAACTGTATTTTTGACGGTGACAGGACAGCAATGCTTTATTTCGATAAGTTCACGACGGCAGGAGTTTATACAGTTACTGTCGGCGGAAAATCACGGGCATTTGCCGTAAGCTAGGGGAAAAATGAACGAAAAAAATTTACAGACTGTTGCAATGGAAGAAATATGGAGGAGCCAGTCAGACGGTTACCTCCCTGCCCTACTTGAGATTTATAATCCTGATATAAAATGGGATGATGATTCTCTTGGACAGGATAACTGCTATTTTAGGATTATCTCTGACACAAATGCCGTTACGTACAGAGGGAAAAGGTATTTACCGTGCAAATTTGAGTTCACTATGCCGGAAGAAAACGGCCAGAAAATCGGGAATGCAAGCATATCAATATCTGCAATCGATACACGTGTTACACAGATTCTTCGTTCTATTGACATGCCATGCGAAGTAACAATAAGTGCTTATTTCGCGAAAAAAGATAACGTTATAAAATTCTTTCCGCTGGATTCCTTGAAAACAAGTCTTCCCTCGGCAACGTATAACAGGACAGTTGCAACGTTTAACCTTGTGTTCAAGGACGTGATGCAATTGAATATTCCCGCTGATGTCGCGACAAGTGACCGCCTGCCGTCTGTGAATGCCAATGCCTGATATTAACGATTTAATAGGAGTCCGTTTTCTTGACCACGGCCGGGATAAAGAGCATGGATTTGACTGTTACGGTCTCGCTATTGAGGTTTCAAGGAGGTATGGGCATATACTTCCAGATTTATGGTATGAACATGGGGATGCACCTACTTTCAACAAACACGCAGGTGATGTAATCAAAGAGCTGTCGGGAAGCGTTGAGCATACTGACCAGCAGGATGAGGGGAATATAGTTATTTTCTTCGACGGGAACCGCATGGTTCATATCGGAGTAATACTTGAGGACGACATGTTCATTCACTGTGACAAATACGGTGTTAGGATTCAGCGCCTGTCAGAATACTACAGGCGGAAGTGGGCCCTGTACAAATGGAAGGATTAGTCAAGTGAGGCAAAGTCGTTAGAATCATCGAAATAACTCAGGACTTTATATGTAATCTCCGAGTTCGTTGCCGAGATAACCTGCAACTTTGCTTTCTTATATCCGATTATATTAGAATCGTTAAGGTCGTATGTTATTTCATTCGAGAACGCAGGACGCGCAAAATCCTGATATGATTCTCTGTAGCCGAATTTAAGTGTATTACCTGTCTTCCCAAGGTAAATGAGAGTCTGCTGGAAAGACTTATCTGTAATTTTTTTTGCAGAAGGAACAAGCTCACATTCGGTGATTACTTTTGAGCCGCCGCTTGTTTTCAGTCTGAATTCTTCCTTGGCGTTATTGTATTCAATCCAAATAGGACGTCCGTAAAAGTTAAGATTTTCCGTAAAACGGTAAACATTCCCGACTTGTTTACCGTTCTGATCAAATGTAGGCCTTACGCCGTTGGCAAAATATGTTCCCTTTGGCACAAATACAGGCATCACTCCAATATCAGAAATGACACGTACTGCAAGCCCAGTCTCATAATGACCTTGAGCCAGCATTGACTCTCCCAATGATACTGTCGTCTCTGTATTAAGAGGGGGAATTGAGAAATCGGTTTCATTTACATCTGAATACGGCTGGAATGTCTGACAACCTACAAGTAATGAACAGAATAACAAAGCAATGAAAGCAGTTTTCATATAAATTATACTAGGTTAAAATTTGTTTAATGTCAAGCGTTGCAGGACGGAAATTAAGAAAAATATTTTCGTCCTGTATTATCACCGCATGGCTGTAATTAAAATCATAGAGAACGTCTTTGAGGATAGAGTAAACACTTTTAATGCAGATGCCGGTCGCACCGTGGAAGACATCATACGTGAGAATACAAGCGGTGAGGAGTATTTTACAAACCTTGTTGAATGCTATGACTGCGAGACCGGGAGAACTTTTTTTGCTCCAATTTGCGACGAAGTGGAGTCACTTAGTATTTTAGTGACCGTAAACGGCAAAGATTCTCAGCTTGATTATGTCGTAAAATCTGATGATGTTGTTGATGTTATATTCCTCCCTATGAGTTCTGATAGCTGGTCAACACCAGCAGCTATAGTCGGAGCTGTTGTGCTTGGTGGACTTTTAGCTGCTACAGGATTCAGTGTCGCAGTTGGATTTGGGCTTATTGGAGCTGTCATGGGTGCTACAGTCGGATTTTTGGCAGGCGGTATCTTATGGCCGAAGTTTAAGGACTTGCTTGACAGTAATTCTGATGGTTCTCATAAAAATGGGATTGACCAGAATAATCTGCCGGATGTGAGAGGGAGCCAGAACCAGCCGCTCACTGACAATGTTTTCCCCGCTGTCCTTGGAAAGCATCTTACGACGCCTTTTATCATCGGTTCTTCTTACAACGAAATATACGGGAAGCATGGTAAAACTAATTACATTCATGCGCTGTATCTCGTTGGGAATGCTCCGCTTCGTATTACGGACTTGAAACTTGGTGATATTTTTCTTGCGCATAATCAGCCTTGGGCGGGAAATGGAAGCCTTGCGAATGTGTTTCATGGAAAGCTCTCTGGAGTAAATTCTGATGATGGCAGCGACTTAGGTGATATTGTCTCAACATGGGCGAACAACGATTTTGAGGTTGAGATTTTACAGCAGGGGCAGAACGGTGAGGATATAGACTGGGGAGATGTCTATCCCTATGCAAAAATTCAGGACGACATAGAGGCAAATGTGCTTTACATTGCCGACAAGACTGTTGATGAGGAACCGCTTGTATCATACAAAGGTGTCTCGCTTGCAAACGGGCTTCGGAACAATCCTGTAAAGCTGACGAGACAGTGCCCTCTATCGGCAAAAATTGAGCTGAATGTCCCGAACGGAATGTTCAGGACATATACAAAATCTGATGATGACGGTAACAGTGAAGTTAAATATGAGAAGATTCCTGTGTGGGCTGCGCTCCAATGGCGCGTGTATTCAAGGGACAATGAGACTAGCAATGGAGACTACGCAGGCGTAATTGACGGGGAGCTGACGGAAAATAATGATAATTATTGGGAGAACAGCTCAAAGCGAGGCTGGCATACATTCAAATATGTCAACGGTAACGTAGATTCTATAACATTAAGCCTGTCTGAGGCTGGAACAGTGTCGATAAAGAAAGACAATGATTGCATTTCTTATTCAGAGACTGTTCATGGAGTGCTTTCTGTCACATTCTCCGAAGTGCAGTCGTATGACAGGCTGATAAAGGTGACCGTAGACCATACGCTTTCATCTACATTTTACCATGATGTGGATGAATACGATGAATGCGGCACGATATATACAGAAACTGAGAAAACTTCTGAAAGCACAAAGACATCCGTCGTCTATACAGGATATGTGCGTGCTGGTCAAAAAACAGCATCGCTCCAAAAAGATTCCATGAGCTCGTCGAATGGAAAGTCTTTTGCTGGGATTTCATTCAAGAACAGGAGCATAACATCAAAAATCAAGTCGATTATGGTTGACGGCAGCGAATTACAGCCTGGTGTGAGTTTCGCCTCGCAGTCATTCAATACCGATACATACAGCTACAGTGCAGAGAAAAATATTTACAGCGGGGAACAGGGGATTGCAGTCTCAAAATATACTCTTGAGAACCGTTATGATGATATAGCGGAACATACAGGCAATGATATTGAGAATAATAAGCCGGAAGCTTTCACGCAATATTTTACGTGTGACAAGTTATATATTACGGAAATTTCAGTTGATAAAATTTGGGAAGCATTTGAGCACTGGAAATATTATTCGGGCGATATTTTTGATGTTGACCAGACTTCAAAAGATACTTATACCATTGAAATCCTAGATGATGAGGATATTGAATGTCAAAAATCAAACCAGATTTACTTTACTGTAAGTTATAAAGAAGATGAGTCAAGTTATCTCTGTGATTTGAATAATGGCTGGATAAACGCTGAGGTATTCAATTTCAAGGAGCTGTGCGGCACATGGGATGAGCAGGATGGTATCAATGAATTCAACATCTGTGCAGAAGTAGATTTTCTGGAATGGACAAAGGAAAACCTGCTTTCAGCAAACGAAAAGAAACTCTCTGGGGATGCCTATGACAAGGCTCTTGCCGCGAAATTCAAGGCTTACTTCATGCCGTCATCCAACACGACAAAAAGCGTTGAGGTACGTGTCGTCCGTGTATCGCCGAATTACATAAACCAGACGTCAAGCAGCGGAAAAAAGTCAGCGGATACTTATAACGATATATTCACGTGGAAAACGCTCTCTACGACGATGTTTGACTATGATGAGCTGACGGAGAACGGGAACATAAAGAAAGTAAGACCGCTATCTGAAGCTGATATGCGGAAATTCTGTGTGATTGCTGTAAAAGCAAAAACTGACAATACGGATCAGCTCGGTTCTGTGATGAAAAAGTTCACCTGTATGGCGCAGTCATTTGCGCCTTACTATGACTCCGACCAGAAACAGTGGTTCCCGAAGACTGTAAACAAACTTACTAAATATTACTCGCCTGATGTTTATGACGAGACGAAGAAAGAATGGTCACGCGGCTCTGAGATAACAGAGGCAGAATTCATAGAATACAGGCAGAACGGCAAGAAGGCCTTAAAGAAGAAAGCAGGAAATGATTTTGTCAAAAATATTGTCACGAAAGTAATCAGAGTAGACGCAAACAAAGATGCGTCCGGTCGGTATATCATACCGTCTGACGCGTCAGACGACTATATTGTTGACGGAAGCAAAAAACTCTGGAACAGGAATGCACTTAAATACTGTGAGAATAATGTCGCGTCTGTCATACTTCTTGCCGGAATTGGAAGCCATGTTGGAGTTGATGCATTAAGCTATGATGACTACGACCTTGTATCTCTTGGGAAAGTATTTGAATTCTGCAAATGCGTGACTGACGGAAGTACATACAATTCTGACGGCTGGCATTATGACCATGACGGCGTGGAACACCAGCATAAAGCAGGAAATACAGTGGAAATGTATTTTACTGCTAACGGGTATGTCTATGAGGCACAGAAGCTTGAGGACATGATGAATTCGCTGTGTATAGCGGCGAGATGTGTCTATACAAGGAATAAGGCCAACAAACTTACGTTTATTATTGACAAGCCGGAGAAATATCACACTGCTCTTATAAACCAGGCGAACACGCTTTCCTCATCATATTCCATAAGTTATGCGGAACTGCCGTCAGGGCTTATGATTCCGTTCAAGAATGAGAATGACGGTTATGAAAGCAATAATGTCTATGCCATGGCAGACGGCGAGACGAAGGAAGACCACCGCTCACCTATTGAAACATATCAGCTGAAATACATAACAAATTCCTACCAGATGTGGAGCATCGGACGCTACCTCCTCGCGAACAGGATTCTGAACAGGGAAACCGTATCGAAGAAAATAGGCATGGAAGGATATTCGATAGGTCTCGGGAACATCATCGAGGTGCAGGACGACACGATGCTTATCGGTACCGACACAGGCGGCCGTATCACCCAGCTTATTGAGGACGATGATTATATCTACGGTTTTATTATAAACAATACCTACCAATTCACAGGAGAGCTTGACGATGACAATAAAGTGAAAAAAGGCGTCGTCGTCATGCAGCCGTCACAGTACCAGGAATCACGTGTTCTTACACTGCGGCTTGCTCCAATTGGAACGGTAAGGGAAGTAAACGGTACTGATTTCACCGTGAAGAAAGGCACAACGAATGTCGTTATCCTTGCTGACATGCTGTCGAAGAACGGTATCGTGACGGACAATGAGAACACCGTTGCCTATATGTATAATCCGCAGATTGATAATATTGTCGGTTTTGGAGAGATAGGCAATGAATCTGCGCTTTACCGCGTTGTCGGGATTAAGCCGGACAAGAATCACTGCTATACCCTGTCGCTGCTTAAGTATCAGGAAGATTTATACAATTACGGGAAAGTCCTTCCTACCTTCCAGAACAATGTGACGCCGAACACAGAAATCGGTGACAATTACAACATCTCAAGCTCCGCAACCCAAGCAGACCTTGCAGCAGCAATCAAGCAGGCAAGTGAGATTACCGACGGGAAGGGGCTTGTTATTATTGCCCCGGACGGTACAGTATTCAAAAATAATGAGCCTTCATCGCTTCCCCTTGAGGCAAAATGCACCGGCTACACGCCGTCATCAGTACAATGGTACAGAAATGAGGTTGAGATTCCTGGAGCGACTGAGCTTACATATTCAGTGACCGAGGAAGGTGTCTACAAATGTCACGCCCCGTCATTATACAGTGACTATGTTGCTTATATTACGGTCATAGCAGTAAATGACAGCGGCGGCTATCAGGATTTCCAGTTCGCGGTAAACGAAAGCCTTGATGAGCATCCTTCGGAAGACGACGAGAACTGGTTTGATGCGCCTCCTGAAGTAGGTGGCGGGGAGTACCTCTGGATGCGTACCCGCTGGGTCGGCGAGACTGAGGGGGATGCAGATGAATGGACTTACACAAGAATAAGCGGGCCTGACGGTAACGGTGTCAGAGCCCAGTACAGCGCATGGGGCCCGTTTCTTAATGAAGACCTGATACTCACGGACGACACGGCTCTCGTGCTCACAAATGGCACTGTCCTTAATCTTTATGCGCTTGAGAATGACTGGCATGACACGTTTAATGCTGACAGGGATTTGTATATGCGGCTTTCCTATGATGACGGGAAAACATGGACTGACGCGATACGCATTGTTGGCGAATCGAATAAGACGATTTCGGTTGTCATCTCAGCTCCGAATCCAAGTGTTACCTGTGACGCTTATGGATATGCCCTTGATTTTGACAACACTGACACGACAATCCGTGTATATGAAAATGCGGACGAGTTGACTTATGACGGTATAGGCTCAAGCAAAGGAACCTGGAAAGTAACATGCGAGCTTGTGAACTGTACCTCGGCGGAGATTTCTAAAGTCGGTAAATATATCAATGTCGGGGATATAACGGCAATCTCCGCCGACAGCGCACAGCGCAAATTTACCATAACAGGCATGCATACCGGGGAGCCCGTCGCAGAACCGTTTGAAACAACAGTTTATCAGACGATAAACAAGAGCTATCAGGGTGACAACGCGATTACTTATGAGATTGAGGAGCCTATCGTCTACAAGAAAGGCGACACCGTGACTTTCCGCTTTTTCCGGCTTGAGAGCGGGAACCGTGAGCTGACCCAAGTGTACTATCGCGTCTCTTTGTCAACGGACGGGACAAACTATACATTACATAAATCTGGAACCGGAAACACTTGTACCACGGAAGCCCTTGCTTCCGCTGTAAGGGTCAAATGCGAGATTTATGCGAGCAAGACAGCGTATGATGCGGGCAAAGACCCGCTTGACTTGGAATACGTAGAGCGCGTAACCGACGGGCTTTCAGTACATTTGGGAAACGAGAACATAACGCTCGCGTGTGACGTAAACGGTAAGCTCAAGGCAGCATTATCTACAACTGTCACTATAACGACATTAAGGGGCGAAAATCGTGTTGCAGGAACTATAACTGGCATTAGTACCGCTACAGGCGTGACCGCGACACTGACAAGCAACCCGACTGCAACTGCCGATGGCGTTATTACCGTTACGATGGCAAAAGGCGGCACTCCGTCCGTCGGTACAGTTACGTTCACAGTAACATCCGAGGGTGTCGCTTACTCCGAGAAAGTGAATATTCTTGTGACAAAAGACGGTCTCGGCGTAAAAAGCGTGACGAAATACTATCTTGCGACATCGTACAGTACCGGGGTTACTAAAGATAACGGTGCATGGGGCAACTGGTCGGATACAATCCAGACAGTCACAGTAGAAAAAAAATACCTGTGGACTTATGAAAAGACAACGTATACGGATGATACAACGTCATTCACGTCACCAGTTATCTCTGGCGTTTATGGGAATACTGGGAAAGATGGTGAGGACGGTGAGGACGGTGAGGACGGTGAGGATGCAGTAAACATTTCCTGTACGCAAAGCTCGCTTATCTATCATATTCTCCGTGACAACACGGCAAACTACGAGATGTTCTATTCAACAGTTGCTCTTTATAAGGGGGAGACACTGTTGACAAGTGACGTAACTTGCACCATGTCAACGGATTATTCTACCGGAGTTACTGTCTCCAAAGAAAAAATTGAATCAGGGGCTGATTCAGGGAAATTCCGTATCAAAATAAATTCGACATATCAGGGTGAGGCACCGTCAGGATATGTCGTCGTAAACCTTACGTATAACTCAAAAATATATGTGGTGAACATAACCGTTGACAGTGTAAAGGCGGGAAAATATCTTGGCGGCGTAAAATCACTGCCCACAAGCGGCCTTACGCTGGGAGACTATATAAGCTGGCTAGGAGACGACGCGACCAATCCCGTGAGAAAAATGGGGTTCTGCTATACCTATGTATGCACAGCTGCAGGCACTTATACATGGGTAGAGGATGACACGGAAGAAGCAAACTCGACCGCATTCTCTGATATTATGACGCTTACCACTGAAGTAAGCGGGGCACCAGCTTTTGTCCGCGCACAGCGTCTTGCCGCGAACATGGCTTTTATAAACAAGCTGTTCGCAATGTATATAAAGATAATGTCAGGAGGCGCGATATACGGCGGAGACAGATACACGAATGTAAAAACTGATGAAGACGGGAACACCGTTTTTGACACAAATTATTCTAAAGCAGGTTTTATCCTTTTGGCAAACGGCGTATTCAGGGGTAGGCTTGAGAATGACGGATCCGGCTCACTTTATATTGGAAAAAACGCAGGAGCCGACAATGCTGAGGGAACTGGTGATGCTCTGTTAGGCAATATACTTATAGGAGAAAACAGCGGCAGGTATGTAAAATCCGGCGGAAATATTGCGATAGGAACAGATGCACTTAAAGGAGTCGCTGGAGAAAAACCGACAGGATACAGGTATAACATTGCGCTTGGAGCCAACGCGTTGTCTGGAATAACGGATGGAGGATGGAATATTGGTATCGGGTATAACGCATTAGGAAAAAACGACGGAGGTTGGTCGGTTTCCTCTGGTAATCGGAATATAGGTATTGGGGTTAACGCGCTAAGAAACGCTAATAATGCAAGCGGGAATATTGCGATAGGTTACATTGCTGGGGAATGTTCATATAAATACGGTGTTAAAAATTCTATCATTATAGGTAACTATGCTACTATAGCGGTTGAAACAAACGTAGCGAATAATATACAAATAGGGAACTACACTGCTTTAACAAATTTTACGCCAGGCTGTAACAACAACGTCCTGATTAGTGCAAAGGGCCTTAATAATAAAAATCCCGCAACATTACTCAGCCTTGGGTATGACAACAACCTTCACAGCCCAGTATCAATAGGTGCTATAAATATCAATGATATAATAAGCTACAATCAGCGCTTCCTGCTACTAGCAGGAAGCGCTGATGATGTAACGGCAAAGTTCTCTACTGATCTTTCTATAACACCGACAGTCAGTGTAAGTGGTAAAAAAATAACACTTTCATTGCCGTTCTCATTCCATGGGAAACTTACGCTGTCAGTGGCTATGGGAAAAGATTATTCTGCAAGGATATACTCAATCAATGAGCCGTATGGATTCAATATATATTGCACGGTAGAAGTTGATGTAAGCAGAACTACCTCATACACAGAATGCGGGCAGACCTACTACGATACGGAAACTGACATTAAAACTCTGTCTCTATCTCTCACAGGCTATCAGTTCTCAGGAGCGACTGTCACGGCAGGAGAACTGACAGGTGAGCTAACAAAACAATACCCAAGCTCAGGTTCACCGTCTTCTATGACTAGAGATTACAGCAGCTGGGACAGCGTTTCGATAAAATCAGTCACTCTGAAAGTCGTATATAATTCAATATCATTAAAAATCGGCGACGGGGCATACGAGGAGAAATTTACAGGAGTTGAAGTATTTAATGGTATAGTTTCACAGAATGTTTTAACAACAATATCAAAAGAATTTATCCTTACAAAACAATATGCAAGTATTCTGACGGCTGATAACGATACCACGGATGCGGCAACTTCGTATGGAGTTCCTGCGACGGTCATCCGCTCTGCGGTATTCGAGGCATACGAGACAGGCGGCACATCTCCTGTGTACATGGGGGATAAATATGCCCGTCTTTATGGAGTAGTTGATTATTATTTCGGGGAAGCAACCGGCTATATAAAATATTCGAACGGCTTGATGATACAATGGGGAAATACTATGTTTACAAGCGGTGGCTTGCATACTGTCACATTTCCTATCAATTTTAACTCTGTTCCGTCTGTTACTGGGCATAACACCCCAAATGATGCAGGGGACGCATTGTATAATAGATGGGCGTTTAATTTAACAACCTATAACTTTTCAATTCAAGTAATTTCTACTACAGCTCCTGTATCCTGGATAGCAATAGGAATATAATCTCAACAACCTACTGCAATTATCCACTGCTTTTTAGGTGTCCCACCATTATTATCTAAGGTAAAGCCTTGGTTTGAAACATCATATATACGAGTTGCCTCGTTTTTATCTGTCTGACCAGATACACAGAATGGCTGACTGGTAAACTGAATAGGCCAGTATTTAGCACCATTGGAAGTAAACATCCCCCATTGTATCATCAAGCCGTTCATCTATGTTGCTCAAAATATTTACGCTCTAATGCTGTAGGATGCCCGTGTTTTTTAGGTTTTTCTGTAAGCGGTTTAGGTGGTTTGTCATACAAATGATTTTTTATGAAACGGTCTAAGGTGCACCATGTAACATTCAGCTCCATTGCTATTGACCGTTTACTTCTACCATTTTTAAGCCATCGTATTATCTTGTATCGGTATGGTGTCAGCTTATATACAGATGGCTTTTGACCTTTTTTTCTCCCTATCTGTTTGCCTGCTTTTCGTGCTCTAATCAGTCCCTGTTTAGTCCGCTCAGACAGTAAAGTTCGTTCAATTTCCGCAGAAAGACCGAATGCAAATGCCAAGACCTTGCTTTGGATATTATCGCCAAGCTCATAGCCTTCCTTGATTGCAATTACCCTTACTTTTTTATCCAGAAGAATTTGTAAAACGTTGAGAATCATTACAAGTGACCTCCCGAGCCTTGAAAGCTCAGTAATGATTATTATGTCGTTTTCCTTTACTAATTCTATTAGTTCTCCCAGCTTCCTCTTTTCCGGCTGTTTCGTCCCGCTGATATTCTCTGAAATCCATTGAATTTTTCTAAGACGATGATATTTGCAGTATTCCTTGATTGCAATTTTCTGGCTCTCAGTGCTCTGAATTGCTGTCGAACAGCGTATATATCCGTAAATCATGCAAGAATTATAACATCTTTATCAATGTGGGCGAGCCCTCCCCCTTGCTTTAGCTGGGGGTACTTCAATTTTTGTAAAATGCAGATTTAAGCATTGTTTTTCCTTGCCGTAAAATCACCTATATCCGACGAAAACGGAAAGGGAAAATTGATTTTGAAATCAGTAAAAGAAATAAACGCATATTTCAAGTCGGCCAGTAAGGCTGACATCAGGCGCCTGCTCTCGCTCATAATATTGTCCGAGCGTCAGGAGAAAATCTTCGACATGTATTACATAAAGAGAAAATAACTCGGCTTTATCGCCGACACGCTTTGTATAAGCTATCCCGTGGCAAAACTAGAACTCAGTGCTATAAGACGAAAGATAGCTCCCCTGCTCTAGCCTTTTCCTGTCTTTTTTCGCTCCAAAATCAATCTTTTTTCAATCCAACTGAGCCAGTCTTATGCGCTAATTTATTCCCTGTAAGGAGATAAGGAAATGCCACCATATCAGTTCGGGAACCCAATGAATGACTTTTACATAAGGCAGGCACAGCAGCTTGCGCAGAATCAGCCTCAATTCCAGCAGGCTCCGCAGCATCAGTATCAGCAGTCCTTGCAGTTTCCGCACCCCGCTCCGCAGGCACAGCCTCAGATTGTTGCGAGTATCGTCACGAATATTGACGAGGCAAAGGCTACGAAGGTTGACCCGTTCACGGCATGTGTGTTCATTGACACGAGCAACGGGAAAATCTATTTCAAGAAAATGAACGACAAGTTTCAGTCCGATTTCTTCGTCTATTCGCAGGAGATGGCACAGACCGAGCCGCAGACAGACCCGTTTGATGAAATCAGGCAGAGACTTGTGAACATAGAGAATACTTTGGGAGGAATGGCAAATGCAAAACCCGTTTCAGACATTTCAGTCGGCGATGAAAAATCCGATGTCGGCGCTGCAGCAGAACATGCTGAGGAAAATGCAGGCTCAAAACCCGCAGCGTTTCAGAGAGGTAATGAACATGCTTGGCGGAAAAAGTGAGGACGAGCAGAAAGAGATGGCCGAGAACCTTGCGAAAGAAAGGGGGATTGACCTCAAACAGTTCGCAAGTCAGTTCGGAATGAGAATATAAAAACGGGCTGTCAGCCTGTAAACAAGTTGTCAAGAAATATTTGACAACTGAAATCTTAATGTAAGGAGGAAAACTATGGCAACAGTAGAGACAAGCTCACCAATCTATGCTGGCTTCGGCGGCGTGGGTGACGGATTCGGTTGCGGCGGCATGGGCGGCTGGGGATTTCTTATCCTCGCAATGATTCTCATGGGCGGCGGTTTCGGCTGGGGCGGATGGGGAAACAACGGTTTCGCAAACGCCATCGGCTACGAGAATCTTGCCACATCCAACGAGATTCAGCGCGGTTTCTCAGACCAGAACATCACGGCTAATCAGCGTGAGACTCTGGCCGCAATCAACGACGCTTCGGCTCGTGGCGTAGCGGCTACAAACCAGGTTTACCATGATGTTGTCGCAAATCTCGGAGACAAATACTCTGAGCTTGCGCGTGACATCGCTGGCGTGAACGCTGGGGTCGCTCAGGCAATCGCCAGCCAGTGCCAGCTCAACGGAGACCTGAAACTTCAGATTTCCGAGACGGGCAACGGAATCAATGCAAATGTCGCTCAGACACGCTTTGACGGCGCGCTCAACACGGCGGGCATCAACGCAAACATCGCCCAGAACCGCTATGATGCGGCAATGAACACGGCGGCAATCAATGCCAACACTTCTGCACAAACACAGAAGATTCTTGACAAGCTCAACGAATCAGAGAAGAACGCTCTGCAGAACCGTGTGAATCAGCTTGAATTGGCTCAGGCTATGGCAGGCGTAGTAAAATACCCCATGAACATAGCTTATAACGCCGGTACAAGCCCTTTCTGTAACTGCAACTCAGGTTGTGGTTGCGGCTATCCGCTTTACGGTTAGCGGAAATTAAAGGAAAATAAGGGAAAATTTCCCCTATTTTTCCAGACTTCCCTTAAAGGTGACTATTCCGCCCTTGTGGGCGTTGACATATATGGGGGAAGCAAACGCTTCCCCTTTTTCTTTTTCTTGGAGATTCGCATGAAATTCGATACGGATTTACTGTCAAAGATTTTCAGCACGCTGGAGACAGGCGGCAACAAAGACTTCGGACTTGATGTGCGGCTCATAAATGAGAAGATTGATGAGGCAAACAAAGCTTTGCAGGATTTGGGGCTAAGGATAGAGTTACAGTCTGTCAATGAAAGTTTTCCAGTTGGCGGAAGGCTCGTGGCACTGTCCGCTGACACAAGGCTGTTCTTCAAGAATAAGTAAGGAGATTTGATTATGTCTTGTTGTTGCAATTATGACCCGAATATCCCGCAGATTAGGGCAAGTTCTGTAGCAGTCGCGACGGGTACTACGACCGTCACGCTCCCCGCTACCCCCGTAATAAATCCTGGTGATGTTGTTGATATTCTGCTTGCCACAGCAATCCCGGAAGGGACTGACGGTACTCAGATTTCGATAACAAACGGGACTGTAACGGGGACGCTTTACAACGGAAACGGGAACTATCTTAAATTTTATCCGCTTATGAGCAGAATGGTGCTGAGAGTCCAGTACCTTGGAGACCCGTCCCATTTCCAGATTTTGCATATTTTCTGTCGCAGAGTCAAAAAGATATGCGGATGCACGGGAAGATAGCCTATGAAAGACTGCGATTTTACCGAACTGAAGCACGACTTTACGGAAGCCCTTGAACATATCGACTTCAAGAAGTATGACCCATATTCAAGGGAATTTATGAAAGCACTCTTTATCGGGCAGCTGTACATGGCGGCGAAATGCCTCTGTGACGATGATGATGTCGAGGAAGAGCTTGAGGGCGCGAAGAAGTACATGAATGAGTATCTTGATAACGGGGATTCCGCATACAAGGAAATGGCTCGTGATGAACTGAAACACGCGGGAATCCTTATCAAGGAGCATTACAAGCACGCTGACGCTGATATGAAAGCAACGCTTGAGGAGCACGAGAACGAGCGGCAGGAACTTCTGAAGCGTCTTGAAAAGGAGGAGTAGCTTATGACCGTGACAAAGAAACAGATTGTAAACGGCCTCGTCAAGTTCATTGAGGAAGACCTTATGGCAAACATCGGCGACAGGAACACAAAATTCGTGCTCGCAATGGCGAAAGATAGCCTCAGGGAAAACCCCGCTTTCGTTGACATCTTCCTCCAGAGTCCGATGGTCTCATCGCTCGTCGTGGAGCAGGACGGAGAATATGACTTTACGCACTTTTCTTCTATATTGAAGAGCATGTTGTCAGAGTATCAGTCGTTTCCCGTAACGGTTCCGAAAATACCGCTCTTCGCGCCGACTGAGAAAACGGTAAAGGTGACAGGAGAGGACATCGACAAGCTGATGAAGTATATGATGCCGCCAGAAACGACGGTAATGTGAAAAAAAAAGGCGGTTTCTGTTTTTTCCCAGATTCCGCCGATTTTTTTAGTATGAATATATATAATATCCGACAAGCTTCCCTTTTTTTACAGTCTGACTGTTGAGAAGTGTATCAACAAAGCGCCGTCTGAAATGATCATAGCCTGTCGTTTTATTGTACCACTTCTCAATCGTAAACTCGTTATCTTTGATTACGTCCGGCAACTTGCTTACTTCCACACGCTTAAATGTCTTTCCAGTAAAGAAGTTTAGTATAGCAAGCGAATCTTCAACCGTGTAGTCACTTGAAAGCCACCCTGCAAGCCGTGACTTATGCACAATTCCTGCAATGTCAGCGGGTTTCCCTGTCACTTCCTCAATAATTGTACACAGGCAGAGAAAGAGGCAGCCGCCGCTGTCTATATTCTTCATCAAATCCTGCACTCCAGAATAGCGGTCTTTTATTTCCTGCAAAGTCATGCTTCTACCCTCGCCTCCTCCAATCTATGGTACAGAATTGCAAGATAGCCGTGCATTGCATTCTCCTGTGCAATCAGCAGTCCCTGAGATTTAGCCGGGAGTGCTTCAAAAGCCATGCTTTTTATAAAAGCCTGCAATTTTTCATACCGACCTCTTAACTCGTCAGTCTCTTGAATCAATCGGTCGTAACATTCCTTTGTCATTTTTGCTCCTCCAATTTTGTATATAACTTACGAAGCTTCTCGTAATTTTCCTGTGTCTCTTCAATCAGAATCCGATATTCAGCCAGCTTGAAAATCCAGCTGTTCGGGACTGCTGTCTCTGTATCGCTTATCGCATAGGCGCCATCCAACAAGGGGAATGCAGGAAATGCAACAACAGGAACAACTGTCTTAATCTCCGTCTGTGTTGTCATGCAGGACAGAAAGAGCTGTGTCAACATTGTTAAAATCAATACTGCCCATTTTCTGTTCTGCTTTTTTTCTGCTCTCATTTTTTAATTTCTCCGCATCCCGCATAAGGTCAATCTGATAGATAAGATTTTTTCTTATTGCGTCCTGTCTTTTTATTTCTGTCGTTGCCTTATTGAGTTCTTTTACAAGCATCCAGAACAGGAGTGCAAGGACGACATTAACGCCAAGTGAAATGTAAATCACATACATCATCGGTGCTCCCCCATCAGGTCTACTGGCGGCAAAGGTTTCTCTATGAGAATTTTTTCTGGCTGCTTCAGTTGCTTTATAATATTTCCGACAAAACTAAGGCTCCAGCCAACAGCCAATGAGATTATTGCCGCAATCAGAACCGATTTAAACTGTAAGAAAATACTCCACAAACTGTTTTTCGGCCCCTGTTCGATGTTATGCACCCTGTCAGCAAGGTCAGTAACGTCAGAACGCACATTGCCGATTTTCGTCTCAAGCTCCGCTTTAATACTATCCTGTCTGTTCTTTGCGTATTGAAAATACTCTTCGAGTTTATTTGAGACTTTCTCATCGGCTTTTGTTGATTCTTCGTTATAAGTCTCAACATTTGCCTGCACGTTCTTGACATCGGATTTAATTTCACCGACATCCTTGGAGATTCCAATTAAAAGCGCATACAAGCTGTTCTCTGTCGTTTCCATGGTCATACCTGTTCCTTGTCGCCGAATCTGATTGCTTTGATTTTGTCAAATAGAATTGAGACATATACCGGAGAGAAACAGGCTGCTATAGCAATCCCCGAGTAAATAATATCCGTGACTTCAATATGATTCCCGCTGATAATATCCTTTACAAACTGGACTGAATTCCAGCCGCCGACCCAGATTGCCGCGAATATCTGTCCGAAAAGGGAATATTCTTTTGCTCCGGCTTTTTCTTCTTTTGCGGTATTTTCATCCCTGTCTTTATTGTCCATTGTTTTTACTCCTTAATTCATTCAGCCAGTCCTGCTGGGCCTGCTCGTATTCATCATCAGTGGACGGGGAACCATGGCTATAATCAGAACATCTGTTTTTCGCTGTATAAGTAAACAATGGTTCAATCAAGCAGAACCCCTTGTCACCGCAGTCAATCCAGTTCAAGCATGTCTTGCATATATTTTTTTTCATAGCTCAAACTCCTGGATGTACACAGTAAGCCCGTTTGAAACGTAATACCGCTTCCCCTGTTCTATACGTTTCATACTGCTATGTTCGTACAGCACGACAAGCCATCCTCCAGACTTCCCCTGTACAACCTTCGGATTCGAGGCTTTATCAGTCACCTCTTTCAGTGCCTTTACGGCCTGCTGTTGAGTTGAGAAAACCCTCTTGTAAATAATCCTGTACATGCCGTTATAGTACGCTATAAAAAACAAGCGCTTAAATTTGGAATTTAAGCCTCATTTTTTGCCGTGCTACCCTGTCGGCATGATGAACCCGATATGCGCGAAATGTATCTATCTCACAAGTGAACAGGAAAGATTTAGGAGATGTCCCGCAATCCCGATTTTCCACCGCGACATGCTCTGTTCAAACCGCGAGAACGCGAGGAAAGACCATGTTGACGGCGTGGCATACAAGCCGTTCTGCGAGGAAGTGAACCGTCACGGTGAGTGCCTTGTGTATATGCCGAAAGGTCTTGAAGCTCCGAAAATCGTGTTTGATGATTTGGATAATACAGTGCGTGTCTACGGCACAAAGCCTTTCGTTGTTACTTATGATGACGGAGAATTAAATGCAAACCTCCCTGAATCGGGAATATATGACGAGGAAACAAAGGTTTATTCAGAGGAATTCAGTCTTCCTCATACCTGCAAGGTAAACGCTGCCTGTGTTGAGGACAGCGTACTTTCAGAGACAGCTGCCCTTTTCTGTGAGATACCCGATACTCCTGAAATCGAGTTTGATAAGGCTACTAACACCGTCACAATCAAATCTTACAACAAGGTTTACTTCACCATTGACGGGAAGAATGTCACTGAGGATTCTCCCGTTTACACAGGGCCTTTTGGCATTGACCACAATATTACGGTCAAGTGTCGCTCATACGCAAGGGAAGATTTCTCTGAGCAGGTTTCAATGCTCTGCATTTCCATTGAGCCGCCTGTCATTGACTTCAACGCTGACTTGAACGAGGTTTCAATCTCCGCTGACGACAAGATTCTCTACTCTACTGACGGAAGCGATATTTACGATGATGCGGCTGAATACGACGGCCCGTTTGTAATTGAGAAGAACACTGTTGTTAAGGCTGCCTGTATCGTTGACGGAGAGCTTTCTGAGCAAGTTGAGCTTGAGTGCAAAGTTCCGAATGTTCCTGTCATCACTTACGACCAGACTACACATAAGGTTACGATTGAGAGTGAGAACGAAGTACGCTACACGATTAACGGTGAAGACGTGAAGAAAAAAGACACGCTCTACTCTGCCCCGTTCTCGATTACAGAGACCTGTACGGTCAAGGCTGTTTCCGTTGTGGGCGACAGGATGAGCGAGCAGGCAGAATTCCTCTGCGTATTCGTTTCTGCTCCAGAGATTACATTTGACCCTGACACTGATACGGTTTCAATCACTGGCGAGGACAAAATCCTTTATTCAACTGACGGCTCTAAGATTTACGATGACGCTGAGGAATACACGGAGCCGTTTGTCATTACGAAGAATACGACTATAAAGACCGCCTGCATTAAGGACGGAGTTCTCTCCGATGAAGTTACCCTTACCTGTAAGGTTCCGAGCGTACCGACCATCACATTCGATTCAAAAACAAAGACCGTCACGATTAAGGGTGAGAATACAATTCTCTACACCACAGACGGAAGCGATGTAAAGAAAAAGGACGCCGAATATAAGGCTGCGTTCAGGATTACTGCCACTACCACGGTCAAGGCAAGAACGATTGTTGATAACAAGCTGTCTGAGCAGGCTGAATTGGAGTGCGTAATTTAAGCTAATTATTTTTCTGAACTACTCTGAGTTCAGCAGATGTAAGCAATCTGCTGAATAAAAAACATTTAGGACATTTGTAAGAAGCATTATTTGGGCTGATTTCTGAGAAACGCTTTCCTAAATGGGCGGTTCGTTGGAGTGCTTAACCACAGAAGTCAGCCTTGATAATGCTTTTTCTTTGTCCGCTAGGAGTAGATATGACAAATGAATTAGATTTGTTTGAACAACCTGTAATGACTGTAAAACAGTTGTCAGAAGCGTTAGGAGTATCAGAAAGAACTATTAGAGATGCTGCAAAGACAAAAGGGGTGGAAGGTACTTTCCATACCTTAAAAACGAATGGTGGAAATCAATCTGTAAAAGTTTTCACCGAAGAACAGGCAACTTTAATTAAACAAGAAATACAAGGTCATCATAATTTAAAAACTCGTCAAATTGATAATGTAAGCACAGATTACGAAATGGAAATTATGACCCAGAAAGTAATTGCTTATCATATGATGTCCTTGAAATGGTTTGTGACTGGAAAGCAAGTTCTGAGCGGCACGCAGACGGAGATATTTATAAATCCATCGAAATTAACCAGAAGCGTTTCGGGTATTCAGATGATTTGAAAAGCATGTTGAAAAACACTGCTGATTTTCTTGTCAGCAAAATGGAGAAAAAGAATGATAATTAACGGACACAAACTTCCTGATTCCGCAAATGTTCTAGGACAAGAATATAAGATTGTCTATGAATGTGAAGATGAAAATATAAGACTCAAAGATGCGGACGGTTATCTTGAATCTTACGCAAAGGAAATCCACATTGATAAATCTATATTTGAACAAGATAACAACGACCCACTTCAAATGAAAAATCTTGATATTTATGGTCGTAAAGTTATTCGGCATGAAATTATACACGCATTTATTCTTGAAAGCGGGCTTTGGGAATGTTGCGACTGGGCACGAAACGAAGAACTAACAGACTGGCTGGCAAGGCAGTTCCCTAAAATAAAAGACTGTTTTGAAAAGATAGGAATAGACAAATGAAGTGTGCTAATACTGTAGGAATACCATTTAAGGAAGTCGGAAAAAGGCTTGAAGCTCTGAACGAAGAATTGAAAAAGCACGGAATGCTAATCAGGGCGGAATCAGAATCAAGAATTGAATTTGGTGATTCACATAAAGAGGTCGCAACAGGACTGACATTGGAAGTTTGTTTGTTTGAACACCCTATTGTTGATACAAGCAATTCTGAAGAACTTTTCCCTAATGGGACGGGACACCCAAATTACGGCGGAACTTTACTGACATAATGACCCGACAACAAATCGCTGAATCGCTTGACCTTCACATCAACTACATTCATTCCGCGTTCGAGTCGGCGATTAAGGAACACCCCGAACTCAATCTCTACAACCCTGCGAACAACCAGAAAGGAATGGGAACGGACTACACGCTTGAGCAGGTGCTTCTCGCTATGTCGTACCTCAGAGACGGCAGGGGCTTGTCCGAGATTGAGAAGATTATGCTTGAGGAGGACTTCACGATGCGACCGCCTGAAGCGGTAAAGGCAATCGGGATAAAGGGCACGGAGGAGTTCTTGAGAAAGGTCGCGAACTACCCGAAGAAGAAGTGCTGCTCGACCTGCTCGTTCTGTACGAAAAGCACGATGAGGAACAGGAAGCCGACATTGAAGCCGTACTGCAACCTGTGGAGCCGTTTCCTGCACAGGCTGAACGCAGACCCCTACAACGACTGGTGTAACCAGTGGGAGTTTTCGGGGAAAGAGCCGCTGATTTTCTATACACATGATTCGCCGACCAATGTAGACATTCACGGCAATGTAAGGAACGAGGTTATGGGATTTGATGTGAGCGAGTTCGGGAAGAAGTCTTGCGGGGAAGTTCGGCTTGTCACTGATGTCGGATTCGGGGAGTTACCGATTATTGAGGACGAGTAACGGATAAACCTCTTTCAGCTCCACTGCCCTTTTTGCGTCCTTCACTTTTTTAATAGAGGCATAGACATTGACGGAATCACAGAGCCGCTTGAACTGAAAGACGGCTTTAGGCTTTCCCTTAAAGATAAGGGTGACGGTATATTTATTCCTGTCCCACTCTATCTCGTAGTTCTGCCCCACTGATTTGGTTATGATTCCGCCACACATACGGAGATAATAGCGGAAAGAAAATCAAAGGCTAACCCGCATTATAAGAAGCACAGATTATTTTAGGTTCTTTTATCTCTTCAAGTTTTATCTCCTTGATTTGGTAATGTTCATTTCCGCTCCAGCGTAGCCCGCAAGTATTTAGTTCTTTCAGTCAACAACCCCCACCTAAAGGAAGGGGATTTCTTGCTTTTAGTTTTAAAAAATTTTCGTTATGTAATAATTCATCGACTTGCTCTTCTGAATCAGCCGTGATAACAAGGGAATTATAAGTGTCATAGTCAAAGCAACCGTATTCATTAGGTTGTGCAAAAAGTCTAAATAATTTCATTCTCACGCCTCCTTACTTGTGTTGCAGAATCCATAACTGTACCAAGGCTCTGGATATTGCTTTTTCATCTCTTCTGCAATTTTGTCGAAAATCGCCTGATTTACATAATAATCATACATATTTTTGCAAAAATCATCTGATAATGTGTCGCCCAAAATTTTTTGTTTCATAAAGTCCTCTTTTGACATAATTTTTGCCTTAAAATCCTTCTGTAATTCATCGCCATATTTCCGTATAATGTACATAGAGACTTTGTAAACTTTGTCTATCTGCTCCTCCATATTTCTGATGTTGTGAGCTGCTTCGAGAAGATTTTTCTCACACAACCATTTTGAATTTTCATATTCTGTCATTTCTATTCCTCCTATTATTTCTGTAAATTCCTCAATACAGTCTCGCACTTGTTCATCATCTCAGAATCAGAACCGCCAGAGTAAAGCTGATGAATCGCAATCTTTATCCCTACTTCCAATGCGGTGATTCGTGATTCATACTCATTCAGCAAGGAATCTTTTATCTTCAACTGTTTCTCAAGATTCTTTATTTCCTTGTTTTGGGCAATTTGTCGGTTTGTGTTGTCTCCCACCAAGTCGGCATACATCTTCGTATGTCGCTCATTGTCCGCTTCCATCTGCTGTTTCAGCTCACGGTACTGCCGTTTCATAACCTGTCTGTAAGACATCTTGTGCATAAGTTCTTTTTTAAGGAAGTTGATGATGATGTCTTTTTCAGCAAGTTCTTTCTGCAAATCATATACATCGGTCATATCTTTCCCGTCAAATTCAAGACAGATACCTTTGTTGCCCCTCATTTGCGATAATCGGTGTCTAATGCCTTTGTTTTCATTTCGCAGTTTTTCAGTATCAAGGTAGTAATCATAAGCAAGTCGAAGTTCGTCATTTGCCTGCTCTGCGGTTATATTACCGCCGTAAACATCTGCTTGCCATTCTTCAAATGTTTTCATTGCTTTACCTCTCTTACTATTATATCATATTGCACGGTAATATTCTCATATTCCTTGTTTTCCAAATAATTTGAAATGACATCAACGACTTCGTAACAATGTCTAAATAGAGGTTTTCTGTCATTTACATAAGAGTGTTCGTAACTACTGAGCCAAACTTTTTCTCCAATGCAAGGAACACGCAATGGCAAGCCGTTGTCGTAACTCTCGTGCAACTCCATAAGTGCTTCGTCATCATCTTTCTCATCGTAAAACACAATCATTAAGAAATTTGCATTTGTATAACTAATTGAATTCATTTTAAGTAATTTCCTCCGTAAATTTTTCGCTCCCCCTTGCTCCGTACCGTCTTATCGTACTCTTGCAGGTCTCGAATCGTCCGTAGTGCGTGAGGTGGTACGAACCGCAGAACTGACATCGGTAACTTCGCTTCGGTATCTGCTTGGGTCTGTGCGAGTTCCTTGACTTCTTCA
>ERZ842401.1585-NODE-1585-length-32192-cov-5.124592_pt1 | contig 32192 bp, 30 predicted proteins | sample MGYA00521270_ERZ842401 | MGnify/ENA primary metagenome ERZ842401 (study PRJEB31892, sample SAMEA3878208) | bioreactor metagenome | biome: Moose rumen | place: Sweden | collected 2011-10 | study: EMG produced TPA metagenomics assembly of the PRJEB12797 data set...
TACGCCCCGAGTGGACTTTCACCACAGATGTATAACATGCCCGTCGTACACAAAAGCGGTTGATTTACACAACAAAGGTAAACCAACCGCTTCGACCTTTAAAAGACGAGAGTGTGTTTTTACGCAATTGCGACTTCGTGACACACCTGTAAAATTGGAGCCTGCAACGCTTCTTCTATTGCCACAACAGTATCAATAGTGAAATTGTGTGTGCCACGCATCCATTTGCTTATCTCTGCCTCGCTCTTGCCAAGCATGAGCGCTAGGTCTTTTTGCCGCAGGTTTCGCACCACAAGTATCTCGTGGATGCGGTCAACAATCTGAAATGAGAGTGCAACGCGTTCTTTCACTTCGGGGTTGACGTGTCGGCGGCGTTCCTCAATTACTTTACTCCGTTTCATCTCTGCTAAAGTTTAAATTCCCAACAATTTCTTTATCCACTAAAACTATTGTACCGTCTTTAATCCTCGATGAAATAAAGCGGCTAGTATCAATCAATAGTTTGACATAGGGAGCGAGTTGTTCGCTTTCTTCCCAGGTAGGGGCATCTTTCACACCACCATTACCAAACACCAAAATCTTGTCGGACAATCGTAAGCAATACAATCTCACTTTATTGCCAACGTCAATCGGTATTACGCCAACGCCGTCACCATAATGGCCTTCGGGACGAAAATACCGCTCCAACGCACCTCGCTCGGCAATGTTGTCGAGCCAAGATATGACTACATCAATATCTTCGTCATATTCACTTCCAACAGGGAATTCCTCGAAAAAACGCTCTAATTCAGAAAGTTCCTCGCCCTCCAAATGAATGCTGTAGAAATTCACATTAGATATTCTTCAACTAAATCTATGTAATAATGCTGTCTCATTCTTAACTTATAAGTTATCTCGGTGCAAAGATAAGTCATAGAATTAAATACACCAAATAAATTAACTTAAAAATTAAGTTTTGCAGAAATATTCTTCACTTTCGTTGTTTTTTGGAGATTTATTATTCATCAGCCGTTGGTAACTGTCCTGCGCTTGCTTGATGCCTAAAAGAAGTAAGGAGCTATTCTATGGCTTTTTGGAAACGGCAAAGTAATAAGAAGCAAACACTTTCCTCTGAAGAAAAACATTTCTCATCTCGACAGGCTCATATATTGATATTTTTGTCTATTTTTGCATCTTTAAATTGATTGCTTTGCTTGACAAGATAAAAAAACTGATTGATTATTGTTTGGATAAGTACGCGTGGTTGCTGTCGCTCGTGCTTAGAATCAATGTAGTGCGTCTCAACAAAGAAAGATACACGCGCAAGGTGGTGCATCGCTTCTGTCGTGACAACGAGGAAGAGATGTTCCGCAAGGCTCAGGAGACGTCATTGTCAAGCGTTCTCACCGACAAGCAGCAGAAGAGACAGTATAAGTCGATAAAATGGGCTTTTGGCTCGATGGTGTTTCTGATGTCGTTCATCACCTGTTTTCCCGAGAGCATCATGGGGATTGTGATTGGCTGCGTCATTGACATCGCATTCTTTCAAGCGTGTCTCTACATGGCTATGCAGCGCATCCTCCTGCTATATGGCACGCCTGACGACGAACACTCCGATGAGACCAAGACTGCGCAGAAGGTCGTGGCAATAGAGAGTTCAGGTCTAATGCTTGGCAAGTACCCACTGTTACAGAAGATGAAGAGCGCTGTGGGATGGCTGATGCGGCAGCTGGTGAAACGCATTGGCCCCAAGTATATGGCAAAGGCGTCAAGAACCGTCTTTATCGTGTTACGCCGCCAGGCAATCAAATGGTTCTCGATTGTCATCGCCAAGGAGGAGGTTGACATGCTCTTCAGCCTTATTGTTCCAGTGACCTGCGCCTTGATAGCCGGAATCGTGTCGGTGATTATTTTCATTCCCATGTGCAGCAAACTGAGAAAACACCTCATGAAGCAAACCTAGAACCGCAGGCTCATGATAAACAATTCTAAAAAAACACTATGCCTCGGCAAACACTCGGTTTTCTGAGACGTACTCGATTGACGAACCTTTCTTCAAGGCAGCTTCCTTGCCGTCAATAGTAAGTGAAATAGCCATAAGTTAAGCGGTTGATTTACTGCAAAGGTAAACCAACCGCTTTGGCTCTTAAAAGACGTTATTTATATTAGGGACTCTATTGTAGCATTGAAATCATCATCTATCAATGTTACTTGCTCTCCGTTTTGGGAAAATCCATTTATATAGTAATGATTGTCGGCCTTAAGTGATTCGGAAACACAGTCGGTGTCATTTAGCCTTGTTTCGACGTCGGAGGCATGTGCCTTAATCATATCAAAATGTGCATTAATATAAGCATCCGTCATGGCAAGGCAGACAAACCGTATTGACTGCAAATAATCCTGACTAAATTCCTTTCGCCAGTCAAAGGGAATATAGCAACCTTCAACGATGAGATTCTGCTTATTTTCAATAGCAGTCTTAATCATATCTCGAACAATTGGCCAAAGATAATCAGTGAGTGCAGCATCGTCTTCTGGGGTAAGGTTGGTATTGCCGCTGCGTATCATTCCCATTTTAAGGTGGTCAATGGAGAGATACGGATAACTATATTTCTCGAGAATCCGTTGCGCCAAGAGAGTTTTCCCGGTATGTGAAGCCCCAGTAATCAGTATAATCATAGTCTCGCTTGTATCTCTTTTTTCACTTTTTCTAAATCAGCACATGAGAGGATCGGCATGAGGCTTTCCACCTCTTCGATGCTTTTATCCCACCACTTGAATTTGAGCAACAATTCAATTAATTCATCATCGAATCGCATCTTGACGACCCTACAAGGATTGCCCACTGCAATGGAATATGGGGGAATATCTGATGCGACAACTGAGTTGGCTCCAATAATGGCTCCATCGCCAATGCTAACGCCTGGCATGACGGTCACATTTTGCCCAATCCACACATCATTGCCTACAACTGTATCACCCTTATATGGTAATTCGTTTTTCACAGGAGCCATTGCGCTTCCCCAATCTCCGCCTATCACGTAAAAGGGATAAGTCGTAACACAAGACATTCTGTGATTTGCCCCATTCATAACGAACTCAATCCCCTTGGCAATAGCACAGAACTTGCCTATAATCAACTTGTCACCGATAAAGTCGTAGAAATGTGTCACATGTTTTTCAAATTGATCTGCACCATCCACATCATCGTAATAGGTGTAGTCACCGATGATAATGCGGGGGTTCTTCACCACGTTCTTGATGAAGCAAAGGCTTGGAATCTTTGGATTCGGAAAAGCCTCGTTGGGATTCGGTCTGTTAGAAATCATCATAACAAAAAGTCGCTAACAATGTGCAAAGGTAGTATTTTATTTCTACTTGCGTTTATTTTAGTGGGATTTATTATTCATCAATCACTGGTAATCATCCTGCGCTTGCATAAGTTAAGCAGTTGAGAAACACGAAGGTAACTCAACCGCTGATTGTCTGAAAAGACGTTGCCATTTTATGCCTCTAATATTGATAGAATGTAATAGATAATAGCACACATAGTAAGAACAATGCCTTCCATTTTGGTGATCTTGTGATACTTGCGCCCAAACCGACAGAAAACCCATATAAGCGCCGCACCTACAACGAGTGTTAGGAAGTCGATTATCCCGATGTTTCCCCGATGCAACGGGGAAATCGTTGCCGATGTTCCCAAAATGAAAAAGATATTGAAGATATTGCTCCCGACAACATTGCCAAGCGCCATGTCGGTGTCCCCTTTTCGGGCAGCCATGACAGATGTCATCAGTTCAGGTAAACTGGTGCCGGCCGCTACTATGGTCAGCGCAATGATACTTTCACTTACGCCCATGGAAGCAGCGATGCCCGACGCACCATTCACCAGCCATTCGCCGCCAACTATAAGACCTGCCAGACCGATGAGGAAAAGCAGTACCGATTTCCCGAGATTGACAGCGATTGACTGCTTTTCATCGGATGCGTCATAGCTTGAGTTGATGCCGATTGTGATAGAATAGGACAAAAAAACAGCCATAAAGCAGAGCAGCACGATGCCATCACTTCGGCTGATAACGTCCTCGCTTGCGTCGAGTAACGTATCGTTGGCCATCACAAAGAGCACAATCGAAGCCAGTAAGCATAAAGGCACATCGTAGCGGATATTGCCTTTGGAGCAAGCCACGGGACAAATGATTGCCGTGACACCAACGATAGCCAACGAGTTGAAAATATTGCTTCCGACGACATTGCCGATGGCAAGGTCGGTTTGCCCTTTAAACGCAGAAATCACGCTGACTACAAATTCGGGAGTTGATGTACCGAAAGCAACAATCGTCAAGCCTATGACCAGGCTTGAGACATTAAAACGCCGGGCGATACTTGATGCACTATCAGTGAGCCAGTCAGCTCCCTTGATGATGAGCAATAGCCCGACAACGAACTTTGATATAAGAAGTATCATCTTCTATTTTGAAACAGAGGGTGTCAACTTGTGAGATGACACCCTCCCTTCATTTGTCGGTTTACAACTTGATGGCAGTTAGAATCTGCTGTGCATCTTCACCTTCCGCTACGACAAGGCCAGTGGAGGGCTTATATAAGTAATCCACAAACTGTTCCATCTGCATAGCGAGGAATTGGAAGTCCTCTGTGAAACAGATGTTTAGTTGCATATTACCGATACCGATAGCGGCGGGCAGGCCTTTGCCCTTGAGTCCTTTTTTCAAGCCTTCAATCCCGAGATTGAGCATGTGTTTAATTGCATCGCCATCACCGGGGTTGTAGTTTTTTTGAACTACTTTGATTTTGCCACCGGTCGGATTATATATGTAGTTAGTTATCAGTCCGAAGAAAGATTTTCGGACAGAAATATGCGGATTGGCGAGAAGTTCCTCTGCCATTCCAAGTCTTTTAATATTAGCCATAGTTTTAAATTGTTGATTTTTAGATGTGAAAAGACTTATCGCCTCACAAAAACGAAAGGCGATATTGTACAATCGTGAAACAAAAAACAATAGCTAACGGATGATGCGCCGCAATGCAATGACGTAGTAATCGCATGGGCACGAGAAACGGAAAGGTGCAGATCCAATGCGAAGTGCATCTTTCCATCTTTTTGACGTGAGAAGGTTATTATATATGTTGATGAAAGACCCACCACCGTATCTCCATTTTGTCGTTCCATTAGAACTCGTTGTTCTGAAAGTTCGTGTGGTGATGGTTCTAACATTGTTCCTTTGATTATTTATAATCCCGAACGGAGATTCGGCTGTCTTGAAAGAACCTAAATCACTCGGCTGATTTTGCTTTTTCTCTGCTGATACTATTTTGCCAACAGATTCAGTATGTTGCTCCAATACGACAGCTTGCAGAGAACTGAGAAAGTTCCCAACAATCAGTAAAAGAAATATCTGGAACAACCTAAGCATAGGTGTCTGTTATATTATTGTGAATGAATGTGCAAAGGTAATGATTTTTTCGTTACATGCGTTTAGATTTGGCGATTTGATATTCATCAATCGTTGGTAACTATCTGTGCCTGTTTGATACCGAGATCACCAGTGAGGGTGTTGCAAAACTAAAAGACAACTGATTATTAGATAAAATGCTCACGCTCGCAAGGCTTTGAGCAAGTTCAAGCTTTGGCTCGCTTAATTGCATTATTCAGTTGTTTATAATGAGACAGGGAGTTTTGCGACAGCTACACCAACGGCTCATCCAGGCGCTCGTTCTCTTCGAGGTCGGTATGTGCCAGCTGCTTCTCATAGAACTCCTGCGCAATCTGGCTCATCTTCTCGGTGTATTCCTCATTGTCGATGACACCAGTGGCGTAGGATATTCGAGTCTGCAGTCACGCGTTGCCCATTGCACGGTGCTTTGAGGGATGCGACCTGTCGCAAGTGAGGGGGAATGTGGGAGCTTCTTCTAAAATGCTTCATTGATGCCAAAAATAAATGCACTCTCCCCGTTCCGGCCAAATCCATAGTCTAACCTTATGTTCACATGCTTGCGTATGGCCCATCGCAGGCCTAACCCAAAATTGGGTAGCAGATGCATTGAGTTGATGTCATGAAACACCGTTCCTCCTCCTATCCATGCTGCCATACCAAGCCATCGCCACAGCTTTTGCCGCAGTTCGACCACAGCGGTAATCATGTGTTTGTCACGATAGCGGCCATGGTAATAGCCTCGCATGTTGTTGTTATCACCCAATAATGCCATAGTTGCCCAAGAGGGTGTGCCGTAGTTAAATAAACCGTGCAGATTGGCGGCAATAATAGCCCCTCGCCATGCTTTTTGATATATTGAGAAACAGAAGTCGGTGCGCGTGAAACCATAGTTTCCGTTCCACAGGAATCTTGGAAAAAACACTTGGTTAACATGAAAGTATATTCCTTTTGTGGGACCAGTAATGAAGTCGCGGGTGTCGAAGTCAACGGTGATTCCCACGCCATAGTTGTGCTGGTGTAACGATTGTCCATTGAGCAGTTCGGGTATATCAATGGAATCACCCTTATTGTATTCCCAATGAATAAAAGGTCCAACGAATAGTCCTTGTGATAACTTGAACAGAATGTTGGTATTGAACTCTACCCTGAGTTGCTTCATTAGTGTCTTGTTTTCATCGAGTCTCCCATTAGGAAATCCTATTCCCCAGAAGTATAGAGGCATGTGCTCGATTTTGAGCAGTGAGTTGATGCGTTTGCTGTCATCAGAGAGAATCATGTTGTTCTGAACCTCGACTGACCAGAATTTAGCAGTTGAGACATCACCTTTAATTAGCAGGTTTGATGGCATTAGTGGTGCTTCGCATCCTTTGAGGCGATAACCATAGTTGGCCACTATGCCCACTCCGAGCTTCGTCATGGTGTCGAAGTGTGGTCCTCCAATGATTGTGAGTCCTACTGACGACTCTTTATCACTCATGTTGAGGTCGGGAGCCAGATAAGAGAGCACCTTTTTCAAGAGTCCCTTCTTGGCTATAGTGGTGTCGTTAACGACAGATGTTACCGAGTCATTGGACTCGATAGCGTGCACCGGTGCAGTGGTCGCAATCATCAATGTCAATATTACCAACAAGTGTCTCACAATCAGGGTGGGATTATTAATTCTTCTTAATTCAAAGCGACAAAGTTAAAAATTTTTCGTCATGGTTCACTAAAATTAGCAACAATTTGTGATTTTATTGGCAAAGATGTCTATTCCTAGCTATCAGACCTGACAGGTAGCTTAGCGTCGAACTTGTCAGCCAAAGTCTTCACTATAAGCTCCAGCACTTTATGGCTATTAGTAGTGCAGATAAGCGTATCACCGAGCCATTCGTTAGCTGAGTCGTCACATTTAAAACACTACACAAAATCAACTGTGCGTACCCCAATGTAAACGCTGGTAAATAGCCACCTCTTAAACCGCTGATTTTCAGATATGACAAAATGTTAAAAAGTAAACAGAGGTAAACATTGCGTACCCGAAGTAAAACCGAACACTACAAATTGAAATATTTGAATTAATTTGAAACAAAGTTGCATAATTGATAAATAGTAACTATCTTTGCGTCATAATACATTCCTTTTTTCTATGTTGCATTCCAAGAGAATTAACGTTTTTAACTTGAATTCACATCTTTGTTGAGATATTTGTTCTACCTTTGCAGTCAGAGAGTTGAAACGGAAGCGGGCTCTGCTGAGGAGCAACCTGTCAGGGATAGACTCTCTACATTATGCCGTAAAGGCCTAGGTCTCCTTTGTGAGGAGACCTTTTAATTACGGACAATGCTCAATGCCTAAGAAAACCTTATCCGTAATAAATGCTTGCCCAACACACTTCTATTAGTGGACTTGAAGCCACAAAGACCTGTTTCGGTGGATTAGCTATTTTTCCGCACTTTAATTCAAGTAGCAGACCATAGGCTGCAAAAGGAACGCTGCGGTTGCAAATTGTATTGTTGAGTATGCTGGACAAGCTTTGTCTGTATCTTATCTAGCAGTAGACGTTTCATATCTTTGTCCAGTCCTTAGGACAAACCTTATCCTGTTGAGTACTTTTCTGGCAATCCTTATGATTGCGTTGTTCGGTTTAAGTCCACGTTTTATGTATCTGGTGTAAGCCATGCCAAGAGCCGGATCTTTCGATATGGCTCTCCATGCAGCCTCAATGATGGCTGATCTCAACATTCTTCTCCCTCTATATGAGATTCCTCTCACATAAACTGTCTTGTCGGAAGATCGCACGTCTGGAACGAACCCGATGTAACCTGCAAGATGATCTTCATCTTTAAAATAGCTCATGTCTGGCAGTTCAAGGCATATTCTTGATGCCGTGTGCCGTCCTACTCCAGGGACAGTAAGTAGCAGTTCATATTTTTCCTTGTGCCATTGGTGAACGACACTCAATATTTTTCTTCCTGCTTCTAGCGATTGCAAATGAGCAAAACGCATGTCTTCCAGCAAACTCGAAAGCCTGTAAACTTCACCGCCACCCAACTCATTGGCAACACTTTCAAGCCATGAGTTGAAAAGCCGTGTCCAATGTTTATTACTCTCGCGGAACTCTTTCGGGTAGCTTATGCCATTTCTGTATAGCAACGATTTGATGCGCTGTCTTGACTGCTGACGTTTCTTAACTGCTGTGTCACGAGCCCCCAGATAGCCTCGACCGCTGAGCTCACTTGGCGAAGGCACATAGATTGGTTTCAGTTCTCCGTTCATCAAATTACGGCATATTTTCATGCAGTCGACAGCATCTGTCTTGCTTGAACGTTCTTTTTGAGAATCGCTTATATCGCCAGGATTGAACACGATATTCCTGATTCCAACGTTTTCTAGTGCATAGTGTGTCGAGAAACCTGTGAAGCCAACCTCATAAGCTGAAATATAAGTGCCTCCGGGAAAATTGGTGGTCAGCCATTTTTTGAGACTCTCGGCTGAAGGTGGCTGGCAGAACGGTTTCATTGAAAGATCTGCCGTCCGAACACACACATGCCATTGATTCTTGTGTACATCAATTCCGATGTAAACTTTTTCTTCTTTGAAATTAATTTCATACTTTTGCATGGACATTTGTTTTTATAGTTGATACCCTACTTTTTTGAACTAATTACAAAGCTACAACTATAAAGCTTATGTCCATCTTTTTTCAGCTAAGAAAATAGATTAAGCCCTATGTTTTGCTTTGGGAATGCAAACATAGGGCTTAGTTGTCTGCGTTTGCGTCGTGAGACGTGGACGCAGGTTTTTTATGCAGAAAGAGTAATGGTGGGGTCTATAAATTATTAGAATGTTTAGATGGGTTCTTGGCTGTTTTTGTTTCTTTTCGGCATCTGCTGCGTTAAATCATTGCAACACAGCCCACTATGCCGCTGCTACTTTAACTTCGTATCTGCTCGAAAATAAATCAAAAACACCACAAGTTAATTTATAGAACCCACCTATTTTAATTCAATCAGTCAAGCGTTGGCATGAAGCACACAATTCCAAGTTAGAAATCAATATCAATTGCTGTGTGAAGCACTAAAGATTAACTTTACTTAATAATGAATTAAAATTCATGAGTCCACTTTAAAAAGGCTTCTTCCGAAATTTGGAATGATGGCGATGATGCCCATTTGTGACTAGAAGGGCTCTTCGCTTAAAATTTCTTTCGTAAATCAAGAATTTCACAAAAATATGACTAACTTTGCAACTTATTAAGAATTTAAACACAAAAACGATATGGAAACCTACAGCAAGAAACTCAAGCCACTGGCTGGCATGAACCTGCAAGAAATGCGTGAAGTAACCGCCGGGCTTGGCATGCCCAAATTTGTGGCCACCCAACTCGCCGACTGGATTTACAACAAGCGGGTGAACTCGTTTGACGAGATGCGCAATATCTCTAAAGCCAACAAAGAACTGCTTGCACATCAATACTGTGTAGGTTTATACGGTCCACAAAGCGCTCAGTCGAGCGAGGACGGGACAATAAAATATCTCTTCGACGCTGGTGGCAACAAGGCGGTGGAGAGCGTCTTCATTCCCGAGGACGACCGCGCCACGCTGTGCATCTCATCGCAGAAAGGCTGTCGCATGAACTGCTACTTCTGCATGACCGGCCGCCAGGGTTTCCATGGCAATCTCACCGCCAACCAAATCATCAACCAGGTGCTCAGCGTGCCTCAGAGCGAACAGCTCTCCAACGTTGTATTCATGGGCATGGGAGAACCTCTCGACAACCTTGAGAATGTGATCAAGGTCATCGAGATTCTAACAGCCGACTGGGGATTGGCATGGAGCCCCAAGCGCATCACCGTCTCGACGGTGGGCGTGAAGAATGCACTCAAAGTGCTGTGTGAGACCACTGGCGTCCACATCGCTGTGAGCGTGCACAATGCCATTGAAGACGAGCGCAGCCAGCTGATGCCCATCGAGAACGTTTACCACATCAAGGAGGTGATGGAGTTGCTCGGCAAATACGACTTCTCACACCAGCGCCGCCTCTCGGTGGAATACATCATGTGGCAATGGTTCAACGACGACATCAAACACGCCGAAGCGTTGCGTGAGATATTGCCCAACGAGCATGTGCGCGTCAACCTCATCCGCTACCACATGATTCCGGGCGCCGCCAAACTGCGCACCTCGAGCGACGAGCGCATGGCCTATTTCCGCGACTACCTCAATAGCAAGGGCATCACCTGCACCATACGCCGCAGCCGCGGCGAGGACATCAGCGCCGCATGCGGGATGCTTGCCGGCAAAGTGAAAGATGCCGAGAAGGAAGATGACAAGAAAACCAAAAAACAGAAAACGACTAAACAATAAAACATTTACCACGAAATGAAAACAAAATCATTACTTATCATCGTCACAGTAATCGTTGCGGCAATGAGCGCATCGGCTGCCGTGCCCGACGGATATTACAACAATGCCGAGAACAAGACTCAGCAGGCATTGCTCACAGCACTCTACAACATCATTCATAGTCACACCAAGATCAGTTACGACGGTCTGTGGGACGCTTACACCTCTACCGACACCGGCAGCGACGGCTACTACATCGACATGTACAGCACCGCCAAATACACAAGCAGCAACAAGTGCGGCAACTACAGTGCCGTGGGCGACTGCGTGAACCGTGAGCACTCCTTCCCCAAGAGCTGGTGGGGTAGCAACAAAGATGAGAAATACAGCGACATATTCCACCTCTACCCTACCGACGGATACGTCAACAATCAGCGCAGTAACTACCCCTTCGGAGTGTGCGCCAACGGCACCCGCCTACCCGATGCCAACGGTGCCCACGCGCTAGGCAAGAAAGGCACCAGCACCTACGAGGGATATTCGGGAATAGTGTTTGAACCCGACGACATCTACAAGGGCGACTTCGCACGCACCTATTTCTACATGGCGACCTGCTACAACAACCAGATTGCTAACTGGAGCAGCGACATGCTCGCGGGAAACAACTACCCAGTGTTCTCCACTTGGGCAATCAATATGCTCCTGGAATGGCACCGTCTCGACCCCGTGAGCGAGAAAGAGATTAACCGAAACGACTCCGCCTATAAGCTACAAGGCAACCGCAACCCCTTCATCGACCACCCCGAGCTGGCAGAGTACATCTGGGGCAACCAGATGGGCAACAACTGGACCAGCGATGCCGGCAGCACTCCAAATCCCGTGCTCATCGCGCCAAGTCAAGGCTCGACCATCGACTTTGGAGCTGTGGCTATCAACACCACCAAGCAACTCACCGTCGAGGTGAAAGGTAATGACCTAAGCGAAAATCTGTCATTGAGCACAACCAACTCTGCTTTCACACTCAGTACAAGCACAATCACTGCCAGTGCCGCTAACTCCGGTACATCCGTCACCATCACCTACAACGCTCCAGCTACAGCACAAGCCGCATCGGGGACTCTGGTGATAAGCAGCGACGAGGTGAGCGAAAATGTGTCGATAGCAGCACAGGCGGTTGACGGTATCCCCGCACAGGCTGCCACCGAGATAAGCACTTCATCATTCCAAGCCAACTGGACTGACGTGGGTATCGCCACCAACTACACCCTCACTGTGCTAGAGAGCAACGGCACTACTGTGGTCAGCGGCTTTCCCGTGAGCGTGAGAGCAAGCGACGAGACTTATCTTGTAACCGGTCTTGACGCCAGCACCAAGTATTACTATAGTCTCTCGGGTGGCAACCTCACCAGCAACGTGATTGAGGTTACCACACTCGACCCCACAGTGATACTCTCGATACAGACCAGCGGAGACTTCCTCCTGACATGCTTTAGAGGCCAATATAACCCTGTGCTCACGGCTCAAGTATATACTGAATATGTGGAAGAGGACATTGACCTTACCGTGAGCGGCAACTTCGAGATAAGTCTCGACAAGCAGAACTGGTCGCAAGAGCTAACCGTTGATAAAGACGGCGAGACATTCTACATCCGCTTCAGGAGCATCGACGTGGCAGGAAATTTTGAGGGACTGTTGACGGCATCTACCGCGACACTGAGCGGCACAACTCAAGAGATTGAAGGCATCATCTACAACGATGAGATAGAGACCGTAATGGAAGACTGGGAAGGCTGCACCACAGGTGGTTACTGGAACAAAGAAGTGCAAGGACACCAGTTTAAATGGTACTTCAGCAATGCCGGCATCTGGGGGGACTCAGGCGACAAATTCAACGGCACAGTGAGCTGCCGCTTCGGCAAGAACAGCAACTCTGCCATCTATATGACCGAAGATTTTGAGGACGGCGCAAGCAAGTTCTCCTTCAAGGCTGCACCGTTCGGCAGTGATGCCAGTGCCGTCATCACCGTGTCCTATTCTGTTGACGGTGGCGCACACTGGACCGAAATCCAAGACTTCACCGTAACTAGCGCAAAGGCGGGCGCGTTGAACGAGTACAGCACTCCCACTCTCAACATCCTTGGCGACGTGCGTTTCAAGCTCGAGCAGTCATCAGGCAGCCGTGTTAATATCGACGATATCGAGATAGAGGGTGCCGACCCATCTACTGCCATCGCTATCATTGCCGACCCCGAAACACCTGATTGGGATGCCTACGTCCAACATGGCAACATCATCATTGAGAGCCACAAGGCGCAACGCTTCGAAATCTACAACCTCGATGCCAAACTAATGCAGAAAATGCGCACCAACGGTCGCACATCCATCTCTCTGCCAGCAGACATATACATCGTTGTTAGCGGCAACCATTCTAAGAAAGTCATTGTGAAATAACACTGTGCGGCAGTTCCTCAACAGAGCATACAGAAGCTGTTGCAAAACTCGGGTTTAAAATCCGAGTTTTGCAACAGCCTGCGTTAGCTCATCAACATTGAACACAGGGTTTTGCAGGTGTCCCAAAAAGTGGAGACTTTTATTCCGCCAGAGGTTCTTGTAAAACTTTTGCTCTAGTCACTTGCTGCACTCCGTTGTCGTTATAGACAAAGGCGACAATCGACAAGTTTTCGGGATTCCAATCACTGGCGATGATGATAGAATGTTCTAGCTCAACAGCGTAACCTTCATTGACCGAGATGTCTTCTCCCCAATCTCCGTTGACGGCAGCACGGAACACATGATTGTGCACGAAGTCGAAGTTGCGTGTGCCGTCGGGCATCCTCTGGAAAGCTGTGATATTGTCTTCCACAACCCAAAGCTGGAATTTTCCTTGCGTGTCGCCATCCACTCCCTTAATCTGTGTATTGATTAAAATCTGGGAAATTTCGCCTACCGCTGCTTTAAGGTCAATCTCTACTGGTGCTGTCTTCTGTAACTCTTCGCGCACTAGCGTGCCCCAAGCGGTGTATTCAGTGGGTGATCCCCGGTCCACGAGTCCCACTGGCTGGTACTCCAAGTTCCAGTGCGCATAATAAGCGTCACCGAGGTCGGTGCTTAGTCCCAACAAGTTGTTTCGGGTGTGAAATCCCAAAGGTCCTGAATGAATGCCAACGGCTATGATGGCATCCTCGCCATATTGCTCAATGAGTTTCTCGATTTCCAATGTAGCAGTTGGGCAATTCAGGCACATTTGTCCGGTGAAGTCCTCAATCAAGACACTACGCTCCACTGGTGCGGGTTTCACATATATCAGTCGTTCATCTTCGTCGATGTAGCTGCACGCTGCCATCAGCAAAGCAGTCATAAACAATGTTATATAAGCCTTGATTTTCATAAGATGCTAAAGTTGTAATTGTAAGACAATGTGAAACCTCTACTTGCAGGAACATATCGGCAAACGCCTCCCGAACAGTTATATCCGGCGCGGGTGCGACCGAAGCCCAATGACACCCTATGCCCCGAGCGGCTGAAAGTGACATCTCCGTGATAATAGTGAATGTTAGTCTCGCCCACATTATACATGTCGCTCACCGAGAACATCCAGTTGGGTGCCAATGAGAACTCCAACAAGCCATAAAGCCAATCACCTTCGTCATCGGGGGTGCTAAGATATTGCAGCTCGGTGCGCAAGGTAGTTTTCTTCGACAGCTGGAACTTTGCGTCAGCAATGAAGATATTAGAACGCACCATGCCGCCATGCCCCTCAACCACAGTCTTGTTGTAGCGCTGGTTCATATACATCAACACGAGTTTCACGCTGCTCGACAGCTTGCGGGTCAAGGTCACGTCAATGTCCTGATAGAAAGTCTCGCCTTCCCAGCGCACGTGAGAGAAATTCAGCTTAAGGTTCATGCCGTACTTGCCGCCCAACTTAGTCTTGCGCTTGAAGTTGTAGCCCACCTCGGCCTGATAAGCCCACTCACCGCCCGCCAACTGTGTGGCGTAAGGATAGAGGGCAGCCAGGGCATAGGTCTGCTCCTGCGTGAATGCCGGCAAGTGGTTGATGAACGATGAGGTGCCAATCATGCTGCGACGACTGCGAAACGACATATTCTCGCTGCGCTTTGCCTGCAGCAACACACTCAAGCCATTGTTGGCGTAAGAGCCCGACAGCACCGCCGCACTACCTTTCTCGTAGTCATATCCATTGTCGAACGACGGGTCTTGCGTCTTTTGGGCATACTCAGCATGAAGGCTCCAGGGACCAGTGTTGAGCGATGCCCTCACGTCCCAGGCGTTGACAAACTTAGGAAGATTATACATGTGGGTTGGATCATAGAAGATATCCTCCTGTTTCTCATATTTGTTCACCCACGAGCCGCCAATCATCAGCTCGGTGCCACGGTCACGCATCGCGGGTATCCACTCATTGATGTTCAGCTCGGCATCGGCACCGCTAACCAAACCTTTGTTCCAGCTCCAGTAGCGGCGTTGGCGACCAGAGAGGGCTTTGATGGTAACGCCTTTGGTGGGCCTAACCACCAGTCGCGCGCCAAGCAGCGAGTTGTCGATGCCCAGCGAGCGCTCCTCGTAGGTGCGCAGAATAAGGCCCAGGCCAAACTGCTCGTAGAATGTGCCCACAGGCAACTCTGCACCCTTGTAGCGGCCTTTTACCCAGAAGTGAGGCACGCCCCACCCTTTAAAGTCATTCTCAAAGCCTGGCAAAGGATGAGCGAGATACTCAAACCTGAACCCGGCATCCACATATTTGCTTTGCAGCATAAGGTCGCCATAGGTGTTGGTCTGGAAATCTTCGGTTTTCTCGGCGCCGATAGCCTCGTCACGCATTGGCACGAGCATATCGCTCTGGATGCTACCCGTGATTTTCACCTTCTGCTTGTCTTGTTGATTATCTTCGGCAGAGGCACTAAGGCAGCAGCAGAGCAGCGCGATATAAAGCAGCGTTCGTTTCATTTACCGACGAGTTCGCGCACCTTGTCCAAAAGTTCCTGCTCGGCACCATCGGTATAACCAGTGTGCTTATACACGATATTTCCTTCTCCGTCAACAATCATCGTGAAGGGAATCATCTGCACGCCCAACGCGCGTTTGAGGTCTTCGTTGGGGTCGAGCAGCACCTCATAGTCCCATCCATGATTGCTCACCAGCGGCTTCACCTTGTGGGTGTTCTGCGCCTGGTCGGTGCTCACAGCGATAATCTTCACGCCAGTTTCTTCCTGCCACTCGTCATATACCTCGGCAATGGCGTCGAGCTCACGAAGACACGGCTTGCACCATGTAGCGAATAGGTCGATGATAAACGGCTTGCCGTCGTTAGACAGCTCGTTGATTTTCACCTCCTGACCGTCAATTGTCTTCAGCGTTACGGCGGGCAACTGGGCAAAAACATCGCTCCATGCCGCAAGGGCAAAAAGACATAAGAATAATGCTATTTTCTTCATTTTTATGATATTGTTTTTTATTGTTAGTATGAAGGATGTTGCAAAACTGTTTTGCTAGTTATGCAACATCCTTTCCTTAGACATCTAAAAATCCCGTTGGTTTATTTCGTGCTGCCTAGCAGAATATTGTAGATTATAGTAATGTCGACAGCGGTAATGATGCCGTCACCGTCCTGATCACCATTGACCACACTAGTGTAGTCATTGTTGAGCATTATGTTGTAGAGCAGAGTGATATCGACACTAGTAACCACTCCATCACCGTTTACGTCACCAGGGACAATAGGATTGCCAATAGGGAGTACAGTGAGGGTCATATCGTTAGCGTTTACACGGAAAGTATATTCGCCGCCATTCTCCAGGCGGAAGTTTGCTCCGTCAACCATTGTCAAGGGCACATTGAGAAGGTCGTTGTTAATCAGGAAATAGCCAACGCCATTCTCATCAACGCCACCATACCATGTCCAGCCGTCACCGTTAGGAGTGATAACCTTGAACTCTGCACCGTCATCGAGTGTGCCAGTTGTCTCATAAACACCGTCCTCATCGGTAGCAGTAAATACCAGGCGGCCGCCTTCCTCGGTCTGATTCCAGCCATTGAAAGTACCTACCAAGTAGAACTCGCTGGGAACCTCTGTTCCGTATGGCCTGATTGTAGTTTGTCCAGCGTTGATGATATGTCCAGTGCTGCGGTCGATAAGCAGAGCAATCACTTTAAGCAGCGACTTGTCTTGTATTACGCTCTTTGTGGTGATGTCGGCAACGTAATTGAACGGCAAAGACTCTCCGGCTTCAAATGATGTGGGAACCGAGCCGTCAAAGCCATTCATGAGGTTCCAAGCTGCAACAGCCACAAAATTGAACGTCAAACCCGAAATTGATGATCCTGCACCATACCAGTCGGTCATATAAGGATCTCCGCTTTGCGTATTATAATAGTTAGCCTGATTCCAGCCTGAGCCAGTACCGCGAAGACCGTCATCTGTAAGAACAATCGCGATACCATAGTTGGAATTGGTCATTGAAAAAGCAAACTTAGAATTAGCTTCAATGTTTATTTCTGTCATTGCCTCGTTATTCCATTGTGCCGAAACCTCAACCATACCATCGGGATGATCCTGCAAATCCTGGTTGATAGCATTAAGGATATTGGTTGGATGTGGATCAACGTCCGACACGCGGTTCACACGAGAATCGGGGAAGCCTGACACAGTGTTCATCATGGGATTATAGTCAGCTGTCACCATGGCGTCGCCGTTGTGGGCAGCAATGAGAACAACTCTGTCGCCAAAGGTCTCACGCGCGGTCTCCATAGCCACAAAGCCTCTTGGGCACCATCCACACCAAGTTCCGGTGAACTCCTCCACTACAGGCACCTTGGTGAACAGGTATGCCATGATAATCAGATTGCCATTAGCCGATGCCTCGGTAGCTGTAGCCTCATTTGCTTCGCCATTCACCTTAGTGATTGTGAATGTTTTGGTGCAGTTCATTGGCTCACTGGTATCAAAAGGAATATTCACTGTGCCAGTGCCCTTATATGGTATCGCATCCACTGCGATTGTCGTCTCAGGAGTTGTAGTCGAAGCATCACCATTGGTAGTGATAGTATAGGAAATCGAAGTGATGGGGTTGACACCGTTATTCTTGATTTTGATTGGCAAAATCGCCTCTTCATCTTTCTGGAAATAGTGAGTCCCGAAGTCATTGGCAATGGCGTAGTTAGATGGCAGCTGAGCACCTTCTACCAACAGCTGCATCGCCAGTTTGCCCTGACTTGAGAGAGTTTGCCAGTTGCTTGCGCCACTTTTTGTAGTGCGATAGTAGAATGAGTAAGTCTCCCAATCACCACCGTGGAGAATAGGATAATCTTGCTCGCTAAGCTCAATCATGTAACCAATAACAAGTTTTTGATTATTGACGCTGAAAGGAGTAGTCAATGCAATATCATTGGCTCCAGCAGTCAAGGTTGAAGGATTAATTTCCTGAGTGTAGAGAGCACCTTGCATGTTGGTCTTCAGAGAGGTATTTATCCAAAATGTCAGTTTTGTGATTTTTGGAATTGTAGTCTCATTAAGCCATAAGCGCACAGCATTAATGGTTGCAGAGCCCACAGTGGGGCTGTTTTTGGGGATGAAGATAGCTGCCTCATAGTTGACCTGCTCATCCAGTCCCATTGCCGCGTAGTTATCGGCGTTGACATCGCTGTCGGCGAAATATCCCCACCACACTTCACCAGCGCCAGGGGTGATGGAACGCTGTTGTGCAAAACTCGATGTTGCCAAAAGCATGACAAACATCAATAATAGTACTGATTTTTTCATTGTCATTGAGTTTTTATGTTAGTTAATCAATTACCTAGAAGTATGCTATAAACAGTGGTCACATCACCGGCGGTGATATTGCCGTCACCATCCTGGTCACCATTGACGAGATCACTGTCATCATCATTAAGAATATAGTTATAGAGTGTTGTCACATCGGCAGCTGTAACACTGCCATCGCCGTTAACATCGCCAGTAATCGGCTCTTCTAGCTCACCGTTAGTGAATTTAATCTTTACAGTGTGAGTCTCTGCACCAATAGTGGCAGTGAGCGTGGCTAGCAGATGACCCTCACTCTGGATATCCTCGGCATCGAACTGCACCTGACAGATGCCATTTACCACATTAAAAGATTTTGTAATTGATGTGTTGTTGCCAAACATCATGCAGTTGCCACCCATGCACCATAATACTCTTGATGGATTAAAAGTATTCTCATCGATGGTCATGGTTGCACTTCCTTGTGTATTGTTGCCCGAGAGCACTTGCAGGACAAGGCCATTGTTAGGGTCGGAACTCGGATTAGAGTAGCAGCACATCTCTCCAAATCCCCACTCGTCTTCCTCAGCGGCAATGGTCACAAGCGCGCCATCAGTTAGAGACTCGCCATGGTAGCGAAACTCAAAACTCTGTGCCATAACAGCCGAAATAGAGAAAAGAAACATCACTGTGATTGAGAGTAATTGTTTTGTCATAAGCAATATTTTAAGGTGGGTTCTTTATAACTGATTTCAAGTCACAATAAAGGCAGAACCCTTCAACCACTATCATGCTTGTAATTTATCGTCACAAAGTTACAATTTTTTGACAAAAAACCAAATCATAAGACTCTCATTTAACGAATATTTACTTTTTTGGAGAAAAATGTAACTGTTCAGCGATTATGTTTTGTACTCGCATTAACATCAATACACAATGTAGCAACAATGGTTTGTCGAAATTTTTTAGAGGAATTATTACTCTAGAAACATCAGTAGAGTTACCATGAGTTCATATTACATAAAAACGATGCACACATCTTTGCGTGTGGCAAAAAGATGTGTGCATGATGTTTCAGATTGATGCTATCGTTTTCGGTTCCTTACCGAGCGGCCTCCACCTTGGCTGCTCTTGCTCTGTTTGGGCTTTTGAGCTTTCTTCTTAGAGCTCTTTTTCTTGTTGTCATTACTATCGCTGTTGCTGCCGCGCTTGGTCTTCACGCTCTTGCCGGAGTCTTTCTTCTCCTCCTGAACAGTGGCTTCACCTTCCTCAAGCGACTCGCCACGTTGCTCTGCCTCGAGACGGCGTTTAGCCTCCACCTGCGCCTGAAGCTCTTCTCTCGAAGGTGCCCACAAGTTCTTGTCGAAACGGTGCAGTCGCTCCTCGATGGAGTCGCGTGCATGCTGTAGTGCCACCGAGTCGGGGTACAGCTCCATAAGTGTCTTGTTGCGCAGACTCTTGGTCTTGTAGATGTCACCGGTGTACATGTTGAGCTTGAAGAAGTCGTCAAGATTGTACTTGGTGAGGTTGTTGTCGTCGTCGGTAAAAATGTACTGTTGAGCGATATAAGGCCTGATGTCGTTGAGCTTCACCCAGAACATGGGGAACGGTATGACATTACCGTAGCCATCATCGCGGTGGAGCACAGGGCACAAGGCGTCGACACGAGAGCGCATGGCATTGGTGCGAGTGTCAAACTCCCATTTCTCGATGATGAAGTAACTCAGGATTTCGTTTCCCGGGATGTCGGCATCCTCAATGGCATATTTGGGATTTTTCTCGGTACTTCCCTTTGCCTCGCTAAACAGCACATGGAAACGGTCGAGCATCTCGGCGACCTTGATTTTATACTCATCGGTAAACATCTCGCGTCCATCAAGATACTCGTAGGCACTGATTTGGTTGTTGGCAAGCAAGCGCATGATGATGAAGAACATGCTCTGACCATCCTCGTTGGGCTCCTCGGGATAATAGAGGGCGGGGTTCTTGCCTTTGGTGAGGTCGAGGATGCGATACACCACTTTTGTCCATTGCAAGTCGGCCTCGCTTGGCTCCCGCTGCTCATAGAAAGCCTGCTGGCGGTCAGAGACCTTAACACTGCCATCATCCTTCTTGTCGCGACGGTCACCATCGTTCTTCTTCACTACCTGCGCTGTGGCACCGGCAGTCGCAAAAGCGACAATCAGTCCCAGCACTATATATTTAAGATACTTCATTATGATATGAATTTTTTGTTTATAGTTCTTAGTTTCTAGTTTATTGTTTTGAATCTTGGTTTGAGTTTCTAAACTCTAAACTCTAAACATCAAGCGAAGCTTGATCACTTAGTTCACAACCACTTCCATTGGCGAGATTTCTCGTGTCACACCATCGGGACCGGTGGCTTTGATGCGAGTGATGAAGAATCGTGTGCCTCGTTTCATGCGGCGGAAGCTGGTCTTCTGGCGCTCTGAGAATGCGCTACCCTGCGATATCTCCGGGATAGCCTCGCCCATCGAGCCGAAGGTGAGGGTCTCGAAACTGACAACAGTAAACTCGATATCGAGCAGACCATCGTCGATGGCAGCGTGTAAGTTGTTAACGCCCAGCAGAGTGCCCTTGGCAATGGGCTTACCGCCCTTGTAGCGGTTATCGCCACCTAGGTTGATATATGGTGTCGGGTCTGGAAGTTTGCGGGCCTTAAAGGTAAATGTGCCCACATTTGACCTCACGCCATCGACTTCAACCGATACCGAAATATCACAATTCACTCCCACTTGCGATGGGCGAGCCACCCAACTGTCACCACTACGCGTGAGTGTACCGTTAGTCATAGTGGCACTCACAGTGCCATTATCGATTCCTGGCACCGAGATAGATACCGGGTTGTCGATACCTGTGTAGAACACGTTCATCATAGTGGCACTCACGGTAGCGATAGGGTCAATAACAGTGTAGCTCGACTTGAAGTCACGCTTTATGAGCTGTCCGTCTTGTCCTACCACTTCGATATAACCAGAGTAGTCAAAAGTGCCCGAATGACTAGTGGTAACCTCATAAAGTCCCTTGGTGTTGCTCAGCCGTGCACCATTGACATATACCACCGGGCGTTGTGTGGAGTCGATGGCAGCGAGCACAATCTGCGACTGATATTTCGAGCCACGCATCACCACTCTCGACTGCGGAATGACAAATGCGTCAACCCAGTTCACCTTCAGGTCGCTGAGGTCTTCCACATTGGTGAGCTTGAGCAGGTGATTGAGCACCTCGCCCTCGGCATAGCGCACATCGTTTTGCAGCTTGCTAAGCAGCGAGATGGCCGCCACGGTGGGCATATTCTCAAACATCGACTCTTCCCAAGTCTTCTTGTTGCTGATGTCGGCATTAACCTTAAAAGGCTCGGTGGATAGTGCCTGCTCAATGTTGCGCAGCTTCTCGGGGTCATCCACAAATTTAGAGATGAAGTTCTTGAAGTTGTTGATGCGATTGCGCAAATCTTCTCCCCGCTTGGTGTCGGGAGAGAGCATCACCACTGTTGCCGCGTCGAGGTTGTCGCGGTTCTTGATGTGATCCACATCTGCTGCCGGACCGTCGGCCTCCTTTACAATCATCAGTTTCAGGTCGTCGATATAGTAGTAAAGGCTGTCGGTGACATTTCGCACTTCGTTACCTGAGTTTATCAGTGGCAGACCGTGTTCCGGGTCGTCGTTATAAAAAGCCTGGAGTTGAGCCATTATCTGCATGTTGCGCGCGGTGATGGTGCGGTTAGAGCGTTTCAAGCCCTCTTCCACTTGGCTGAAGCCGTTGAGCACATCGTTCGACACATTGAGCGCAAGCATGGCCGTCAAGACGATATACATGAGGTTTATCATCTTTTGGCGTGGCGACATCTTCGCCAGTGACTGATTTTTTCCAGTAGCCATTTGCTAAAAAACTCTTTATTATTCTACATTATTGTTGGCAAATAAGCCGTTAGCGTCATCGGGTTGAGGCATTTGAGGCATATTGCCTGGCATGGTTGGCATGGCACCGGGCATAGGCTGGTACATATTCACCGTCATAGCCTTGATCATCTTCTCATATACCGAGTTGAGTTGCTTCATGTAATGTGCCATTTTCTCGGTCTCGTCGCAATAGCGTGCGCTCTCGGCTGCCGATTTCTCGTACATGTCACGTATGTCCTTCAAGCCGCTGTTCACGCGGTCGATGCTGTCGAGTTGCGACGATATGCTCTTGAGCTGTATCTCATAGATGGTGTTAAGCCCGGTCACATTGCGGTTCAAGGCCTCCATCTGCTCCACATAGCCCGTGGTGTTCTCCGAGATATTCTGGCTGTTGCTAGTGATGGCCTCATAGCTGCCGAGTAGCTGCTGCTGCACCTCGTTGAGGGCGGTAGTGGTCTCGCCCAGACGCTGCATCTGCTCGCTGATGGTAGCCATCTGGCTCAGGTATTGCTGTGTTGCCTCGGTGAGTTCAGCCATCTTCGAGAGCTGGTCGCTAGCGGCGTTCATGCGGGCGATGCTCTCGCTCAGCGACTGAGTCTCTTCGTCGGTGAGCTGAAGGCCTTGTGGCAGTCCCATCACGGCTTTCACATCTTCCTGACTCATGGCAGCAATAGCCTCGGCTACCTCAGGACTGGCAACCACAGCCGGAGCATTGGTGTCAGGCAAGTCGCCAATGATAACGGGCGTTCCTGACGCAGGTGCTGCGCCGCCATTGCCCGAAGCGCTGATTTTTATCTCGGCACCCTCGTTGTCGCCTGCCGCGCCGCTAATGTCGCCGGTAATGGAGATGTTTCCTCCGGGACCTCCAGCAAAGTCGGGACGGTCCTCGGGGTCACCGCTGTCGAGAATAGGGAACACGTCCTCCCAATGATACTCTTTCTCGGGACGCTCAAAGGCGGTGATGATAAACATAAGCACCTCGGTACCCATACCAATCGTCAAGAGCAGGTTGCCCATGGGGAGGTGCAGAATTTTGAACAGCGCACCCCATATAACGATAGCCGCACCGATACTATAAGCGAAGTTGAAAAAGCGCTGTGTCACCATCTGCCTTTTCCTCTTGCGCTGAATTTTGGTAGTTTGCTTGTCAGTAGCCATATTATTGCTATGTTATGAGTTATTTCATTGATTTTTTAGTCGCAACAGTTGTTTTTACGTTTCGACTTCACATATCCCACCTTGGTTCTTACGCATCGGAAGCCAATGTAGGAACGTTGCTCGTTCTGATATTCCCACATGCGGATATCGCTGCGGATGTTGTGTGCCACATCTTTCCACGAGCCGCCACGCACAATCTTGCGCGACATCTTGTAGGGGTCTTCCTTTGCCACGTTGTAGCGGTACTCGGGGTTGAGGTCGTTAGTCATGCGGTCGATGCTCTCGGTGTAGCTCGTCGAGGTCCATTCGCTCACGTTACCTGCCATGTCAAAGAGTCCGTTGTCGTTTGGCTCGTATGTCCCAACGGGCGACGTTATGATGCTTCCGTCTCGCACATAGTTGCCTTCATTTGGCTTGAAGTTGGCATAGAAGCAACCCTCGTCCTCGGTGAGCGGTATGTTGCCGTCCCACGGGTAGATGTTCTCGTTCTTGCCAGCACGCGCGGCATACTCCCACTCGGCCTCGGTGGGCAGACGGAAGGGCTCGATATACACACCTTCCTTGCCCAACGACTTCTTGAGGAACTCGGTGCGCCAGTGACAGAACGCGTTGGCCTGCTCCCAGCTCACACCCACCACAGGGTGGTTGTTGAAGTTGCCGTTGGCGAAATACATGCGCACATACGGCTCATTGTAGCTGTTCTCAAAGTCGTTGATCCAGCAGGTGGTATCGGGGAAAATATTCACGATATAGGTGTTTACGAAGTCATACTCGCTTTGTAACGGGCGGGTGATGGTCTGGCGGATGATGCGGCCATCGTCATCAACAAAGGCAGTGTCCTTGCTGATAGTGGGATTGGTGGTGGGCACTGCGTGGTCGGTGTTGTAGTCGCGGGTTGCGGGGTCGAAACGGTTGCGGCGTTTGGCGGCCTCGGTGAGATTATACACCTCATAGCGGTAGTTCATCTGACGTGGGTCAAGCTCTTTTTTGCCGGTGATGGGGTTGATGCGGTAAACGCTCTCTATGGCGCGCTCCTCATCCTCGCTGGGATTCTTCCAGGGGATGTTGCGGTTCCAGTTGAGGTGAGGCTTGATGGGATTGCCCTCTTTGTCCTCCTCAATCTTAAACTCCTCGTTGCCACCGAAGGCAGGGTCGGCGAGACGCTCACGGATGATAGAGTCTCTAACCCAATACACAAACTGCTTGTATTTGCTATTGGTCACCTCGTTCTCGTCCATCCAGAAGGCATCCACGCTCACGCCCCTTGCCGTGGAGTCGATACCCCACAGTGAGTCGCGCATGGCGGGACCTTCTTTCATTGAGCCACAGTCGATGAGAACCATGCCGTAGGGCGTAGGCTCATTGAAGGTGACGGCTCCCACGCCGGTGACCTCACCACCGCCGCTGTTGATAGACTTGCGAACTCCGCTGCAAGATGCCAGCACTACTATCGTAAAGAAAAAAATCAATAACTTTTTCATATATACTTATAGAATGTGTTATCTATTTTGAATGTGTATTTTTATCAATTTCACTTTTTCAGAGTATAGTGTTTAGAGGTCTCTAAACTCTCCCCTCTAAACTTCGGCAAAGCCGACTGTTTTGAGCATCACATGATGCGGATGCTCTTGTGCTTGTTTTTGTTCACTTCGCCCAGGTTAAGCTTCACGTTGTAGTTCAAGAACAACTCGTGACTGCCGTGAGTGGCCTTGTTCATCGCCGAGATGGGGAAATCATAGGCATAGCCTACAAAGAAATTCTTGAACTCGGCGCCAAACATGGCACACACCGCATCTTTGTGCCTATAGGCGACTCCCGCCGATAAGAACTTGTTGTAGCGAAAACGGGCGGTAGCCTCGTATTGCCAAAACTTCGTGTCGGTCTTCACCATTATCGACGGCTGTATTTCAATTAACGTATTTTTAATAGGAATATTGCTACCTGCCATCAAATAAAAGTTGCGGCCGGTCTCAAACTGGTATAAGTTTTCTTCATTTTCACCGGCTTTCATATTGATGGTGGGAGCGGTGAGATGGGTGCCCGAGAGGGCAAGCCAGAACCACTTGTGGGTGAATGTTACACCGGCTGCAACATCGAAAGCCTTGCCGTTGACTACGCCATCAGGAATGGCGTCATCGGCACTGGTGTGAGCCATGTCGGCATCAGTCATAAGGACACTATCGCCCTTAAAAGTCTGATTTATGAGTCCCACTTGTCCGCCCACGCTAAGCGTGCCGCCAAGCATCTTCTTTTTCCAGGCGATTTGCGCGGCAATAGTCTGTGAGCTGAACAGACCCACGTTCTCCTGCTGAACCACCAATCCAGTAGCCCAGCGCTTGCCCAAGAACTTGAAAGGCATGTCGGCAAGTGCCATGAAATCCATTGGGGCATGCTTCACGCCTATCCATTGCAGCTTGCTGCCAGCGGTGATGTGGATGAAATCGACATTGCCTATCGAGCTGGGGTTGTAATAAGACGGCAACGCCCAGTACTGGGTGAGCTGCGCGTCGATTTGCGCCGCGGCATTAAAGCCGCTGGCGGCAAGCACCAGCGAGATTGAGAAAAGCAATGTTCTGATATATCTTCGCATATACATCGTTATTCAAAATAAAACGTCACAACCACCATGTTGTTCTTGATTTTGCTCACACTCTTGGTGAAAACCTCCATAGCTGGGTTGTCCTGAAGGTCGGGGCGATTTGTCTCAAGCAAGTTTCGCAGTCCGAAGCAGAATTTCACCTCGGGGCACAGCTTGAAGAACGGCAAGTAGATGTCGCAACCCATGCCCACCGTGAGCATCACGTCAAAGTCCTTGAGGCGCAGTTGCTCGGGGCGTTCCTTGCTCAAGTCGTAGAGACCCGTCACGCCGGTAGTTACGTAGGGACGGACGTTATGATAACGCTTTGACGAAATCTTCAAGTCAAGAGGCACCACAATGTAGGTGGCCTTCACGTTCTGGCTCTGCTTCCTGATTGTGGGATCAACGTCATCTTCTGATGCCATAGCGTTATAATACTTCACCACCTTGTTGCCAAAGTACATGCCTGGCGACAGCCTGAGGTTGAAATGCTCACCCAAGCGCAGGTCGGCAAGCACATTCACGCAGAAGCCAGGTGAGTGGTTGGGAATGTCGGCAAACCATGACTCGCCATTCTCGCTCACATATCCATTGTTGGTTATAAGCAAGTCCTGAAAATTGGCCCCCCCCGAGAAGCCGTAGTGAATGCGTTTCATGTCGGCATACTGGCGGTTCAAGATTTTATCATTATCTTGAGCCACAGCGCAAAAAACGGTCAGCAGCAGCGCAATGATTGCTATATGTCGGTTGTTGTGAATACTCATTTACCTTATAATAACGCAGTTTTTTCGCTCTTATTGCAATTTTTGAATAAAATGCTCACGCCAGGCAATGTTCAAGCAAGCGTGACACCGCTCTCGCTTAATCGCATTTTTGCGGTTTTTGAACATTTATCCTCCTTTTCAACACCCTATTCACCACCCATGCAGTAAATATAAGTAGTGGCAGGGTGCAAGCGAAGCTGTAGTCATAAATAAGCACGCCGTAATGCCCGAAAAGCGGAGCCACGATGTAGCAAAACGCGTTGTTAATAAACTTCTGCAATAGATATACCTCGAAGCTGATGCCGCCAATCCACAATAGCGGCTTGAGGGTAAGCATTTTGCCTATCAAGCCTTCCTGACCGTTGATAATGGTGCACGTCACGAGGAGCAACGACACCGGAAGCCACCACAGTGCAGAGGTCTCTAACTGCAGCGCAACGACATTGCCACTGGCATGTAACATGATAAAGGCCGAAAGCACTACCAGAGACACAATTTCATGGAGTGTGGCTTGAGTTACTGACATGTGGCGAGGCATGACGCGTTCCCTGAGCGTGATACCGAGCATCATCCCCAAAGCATAATCTATCAAGCGAGTGGCGGGGCACACATACATGTAGTTGTGCCACTGCTCACTGGCAATAATGTTCACAGCTGTCACCACCGCACAGGCTGCGATCACCACGCCCCATGTAACCTTGCGGCTTATAGTGCCGAAAAACCTGAGTAACAACGGAGTAGCTAGCACACAAAACAACAGCGAACTCAAAAACCACGAATGGATGCTGTAATTGTAGAAAACTTCCTCTTTAGGAATCCAAGACTGCAACAGCAACAGATGCAAAGGCAAATCCCAGCCGTAATGGAACTTGTGCATAATGGCGATATCGAGCAGTATCATTGCCGCAAGCACTAACCAATGCAAAGGAAAGATGCGCTTCACCCTTCGCCAATAGAACTGCTTGCAGGAGTCGAGGCTACTGTGCTTGTGAGCGACAAGAAAACCACTAAGCATGAAGAAGAACGTCACTCCAGCGTAGGACATCTGGTCAAAAGCGTGCATCGCAAAGTGAAAGCACACGATGCAAATAGCAAAAATGCCACGCCAGGAGTTGAGGGTCTTAATCATGTAATTGATAGAGTTTTATAACAGTAGAGTTTTCGAGTAATCGAATATTTGAGTAATCGAGCAATCGAAGCGAAACACTACATGATTGATGTGTAATTGTTCTTCCTCATGAACAGTCCCTTAATCTTGTAGTAGCAGTTCACAATGGGTCGCACTAGCACCATAACTGGGGTAGAGAAAAACAGTAGCGGCAGGTGAAGCAGGTAGCAGTTGCGGAACGTGACGAGCATCGATGGCAACCAAGTAATCAGCAATATCAACGCGACCATAATGATAACCGCTATGTTGGTATAAGCTAAAGCAATAGCCACAACAATAGCCGCCAATCTCAGGTAATAAAGCAGCGACATGAACGCCTGAGTGCGAAACTGAGACTTGTGTCTCACAAAATGCGAGGTAAAATCGCGGCGCGTCTTGAGGGTGCCGAAAGCGTGGGGCAGGTCATCGTAGTGCGCCTCCATGAAGCTTGCGGGAAGTATCTCCAGTCGAGTGTTGCGGGCGGTGGAAATCTCGCTGATGAAAATGTCGTCGTCGCCCCATTTCATGTCGAGCGACTTCGAGAAGCCTTTGTTCTTGTAAAACAAATCTTTGCGGTAAGCGAGGTTGTCACTTGTGCCACGATAGGGCTTGCCCTTGACCGCACTCAGCAACCATTGCATCGAGGTGACCATGTCGTCAAATATGCGATATGTCTTGCCCAACCTATTGTCTTCGCCATGAGCGAAATGCGAATATCCCAGCACTACATCGATGCCAGGCCCGAAGTTGCGCATCATCGCCATGAGCCAGCGCTCACTGTGGACCAGGCAGTTGGCATTCGTGGTGAGCACTACCTCGTGCTGAGCCGCTTTGATGCCCAGCATCACTGCGAGTTTCTTGCGCGAGAGAGAACGTGTCTGGTCGGGAACTGTAACAATCTTCAGGTGGTCGTAGTAGGCCATCATCTCGCCAACGAGGTCTTTGGTACCATCAACCGACGCGTCATCAAGCACTATAACCTCGAATGGCGCAGGATACTTCTGGCTCATCAGCGTGGGCAGGAACTTGTTGAGCCAGGTCTCGTCATCATTGGCAAACACCAGTATCGACACCGAGGGCAAATCCTCGGGCATCAGGTAGCGACGGGTGCGCTCTTCAACCTTCATAAACTTCAACAGCCTCATGCTGCGGCGGTTATACCACACCACCCACACCAGCGACAGCAACAGTGCCACTGCAAGAAGTGACCATATTATATAATATATTTCAAGCGAGAAAAACATAACCTCGTTTAACCTAATTGCAATAGTTTCTCAAATTTTGCTGCAAAGGTACATAATAGTTTTCAGTTAGCGGTTATCAGTTGTCAGTTTTTTATTCTCTGTGACGCAAAAGAAAGAAAAAATGATTACCTTTGCAATCTATTGATGATACTTATGTAACAACCATTTTACTAACAATTAATAATCTACAATTATGAAACTCTTCTTAACAAGAACAATCCAAGTGCTGAGCATTTTAATGCTTATGGCATGTGCAGGGGCATTTTTGACCTCTTGCAAGAACGAACAAAAGAGCAAATCCGACAAGGAGCAGCAAAAAAACATTATTGACAAGACGGCTGCAGCGCAAATAGTTTTTTATGAGACCTATCAATACAATGATATTGCTCAGTATATCATCAAGTTGAGCGAAGCGGCAGGCGACCAAATTCTGATTAAGAATATAGCAACTTACGGTGAAAGCCCCTGTGTTTGCTATGCCCCCCAAAGCGACACAGCAGCTATTAACGCCATCATCGAAAAATATGGTAAAGACATTTTGCCCGCCGACCTCAAGCTGATGTGGACACAAAAAACAGAGCATGATTATTTGAACCTTATAGCACTCAAGACCGACGCTTCGGGAAAACCTGCAATGACAGGAGAGTCAATTGTTGAAGCCGAAGTGACAGAACAAAAATACAATGGATATGTAACAGGCATTGCAATTTCCATAGCTCTTGACGAAGAAGGAGGCAAACAATTCTCCCGTCTCACAGCTCAGAACATTAACCGCGCTGTTGCTATCGTTTACAAAGACAAGGTCTATTCTTATCCTATAGTTAATTCTCAAATTGATGGCGGAAGGTTGGAGATTACTGGCAATTTCACCAAACAAGAAGCTAAGGATCTTGTGAATGTTTTATACGGAAAGAAATAAAGGTGGGTTCTATAAATTAATTGAGATGGATTTTGATTTTATGTCGAGTAGATTTTTTCTTAAAGTTGAAGAATAGTAGCGGGCTACATTTCAAGAGTTTAAGTAAAAATATGCCGACAGAAAACAAAATATAGCCAACACATATTATTACTTTTTCTTAATTTATAGAACCCACCTAAATAATGTGAATTCGTCAATAATGTATCAAGAGGGTGTGTCAGTGGCGAGACGGCGGTGAAGCTGCTGCAAAACTCCAACTCACAATATAAACAAGTTACAACTTTCGGATTTTCAGGACTTGTGCATTATTCCTTGCGCTTTCTCAACTGCCAGAAGGCGACTGCCGAGGCGGCGGCAACGTTGAGGGAATCGACGTTGTGGCTCATGGGGATGCGCACCACATAGTCGGTCTGCTCTATGGTGTCCTGGGGCAGACCGTCGCCTTCGGTACCCATCACTATCGCCAGATGAGGCTCGGCGGCGAGGGCGGGGTCGTCGAGAGAGATGGATTTGTCGGTCAACGCCATCGCCACAGTCTTGAAACCGAGACTGTTGAGACTTTGAATAGGCTCTTCAATCCAAGTCCATGGCAATAGGAACACCGAGCCCATCGACACCCTTACGGCACGGCGGTTCAGCGGGTCGCAACTGGTGGGGGTGAGAAGCACCGCGTCAATGCCAAGTGCCGCTGCCGAGCGGAAGATGGCACCGATGTTGGTAGTGTCGGTCACGCCGTCAATTACCACAACACGTCTAGCGTTGCGGCACACTTGCTCCACGCTTGGCAGCATGGGTCGCCGCATGGCGCACAACACGCCACGGGTGAGAGTGTAGCCTGTGAGTTGTGCAAGCAGTTCGCGGTCGCCAGTATAGATTGGCACATCTCCACACCGCGCGATTATAGCTGCGGCATCGCCCTCGATGTGCTTGCGCTCACAGAGCAGCGATAGCGGTTCATAACCAGCACTTAATGCCACATCAATCACTTTGGGACTCTCGGCGATGAAAATGCCTTTCTTGGGTTCCAGACGGTTGCGCAGCTGCGCCTCGGTGAGAGTGCCAAACACCTGCACCCCCTCATGGTCAAGCGATGTTATCTCAATAATTGCCATTATTTATGATTTTTAGCCACAAAATTACAAAATCATCGCTTAACGGCAAAAAAGCGGGCATCATTTTGGCGATTTCAAAAAAAGGCTGTAATTTTACACGTTCTTTTAAAACGATAATATTATGGCACACACCTGTGAGAATTGCAAATTCCGAGCTCATTACGACAAGAATCCCAAGTCGTTGCTTGGCCGCTTCTGGCGCTGGCACATCAACTTCTGCCCCGGTTGGAAGGCGTTCTTTACCTGCCAAGGAGAGGAAAAGAAGACCGAGCTAAGAGAGAAGTATAAATTCAATAAGTACTAATCTCTTCAATGTGATTATGAACGATAGCAATATCATTATATATCAAACTGAAGACGGGCAGACTCAAGTTGATGTCCGCATGGAGAACGACACCGTTTGGCTCACACAAGCCCAAATGGCTGAGTTGTTTCAGAAAGACCAATCTGTAGTTGCGCGGCACATTGCAAATGTTTTTAAGGAAGGTGAACTGGAAGAAAAAAGTAATATGCATTTTTTGCATAATACTCTGTACAAGTATAGACCAACCAAAATCTACAGTCTTGACGTTATAATATCAGTTGGTTACCGCGTTAAGAGCAGGCGTGGTACCGCTTTCCGTATTTGGGCAAGAAAAGTCCTGAAAGACTATCTCATCAAGGGCTATGCAATCAACGATCAAATCCGTCGTGAGCAAATCGGAGAGTTACGTCAGTTAGTGCAAATGGAAGGGCGCACACTTGAGCATAAGGAATTCTTATGGGGGCTTCTATAAATTAAACATTTGGCAGTCAGGAAAATAATTCGTAAATTTGCAGCAA
>ERZ842401.1586-NODE-1586-length-32192-cov-4.658400_pt1 | contig 32192 bp, 23 predicted proteins | sample MGYA00521270_ERZ842401 | MGnify/ENA primary metagenome ERZ842401 (study PRJEB31892, sample SAMEA3878208) | bioreactor metagenome | biome: Moose rumen | place: Sweden | collected 2011-10 | study: EMG produced TPA metagenomics assembly of the PRJEB12797 data set...
AGTCGAACCGCAGCCGGCAATGATGGCTTCCGCTTCCGCTTTTGCGGCATTCCAGGAATACCCCATCGGCGATGAACAGGAAGATACCGTAAACCATTTCAATGTGGCTCTGGTATATTTCCAGCCGGTACAGATGGATCCTCCCGGTTCCATGTTGGCTGCTGACAAAGCTGATATTCACATGGAAACCGATATCCACGCCACCGAAGGCAACGAATGCGGCTTCGGCGTTGGCGAATGGATCCCGTACCTGACCGTTAACTACAAGATTACCAAAATAACCGTTGAGGGCGCGAATACGATGTTCGGAAACAACTGGGCAGCCTGCGCCTATTACCTCAAGGAATTGGTTTTCGAAAGTACCGTATCCGGGCCCCAGCAGCAGGAAGAAGGTGCTGCGGCCACCGATTACGGCGGAACTCATCCCGACTGGCAGATCGGCTCCAAGGTAGATGCTTCGCAGAGGAAGATTTACGTTCCCTACGGCACTCGCGGAATGTACGAAGGCGCCCCGCCAGTGACCGGCCTCCTCTCCGGCAGGGGATACACCATTGTCGATCCGGCTTTTGACGGCCCTGTTCCCACTCTTCCTCAGGAAGACGGCTATCTGATGCTCGCAAGCGGAGGACAGACACCTTACAGGGTTGTTTATGGCTATCGCAATACCGATAATATCAAAGTCTTTACGTCCAAGTTGTCCGAACTCACCAGTGCAGAGTTCCTCTACACAATGGGGACGGTCTCTGAACCTGTCGATTATGAAATAATAGTGGGTGAGCCGGCCCTCCGGCAGGAATGTGCCGACGCTCTTACCGGGGTCTCCAACGGCTATGCGGTGAAGGTGTCCGGTAAAAAGGTGGTCATCACCGGCACGGACCCGGCCTGGACATCGCTTGCCCTCGACGTGTTCACGAAACAGATTTTGAAGAATCCGTCATATGCTTCCGGGACTACCCTCAAGATGCCTCTTGACTTCACGTCATCCGAAAACAATGATGATGCACAGCTGGCTGCGAGGTTCCTTTCTCAGAACCGGGACTTCATATTCCGGGCTGACAAACTCAAAGGATTCTTGTGCGATGACACCGACTATGTCGTTGCCCAGGGAGCGGTGTCTGACGGGACTTCCGTCTATTGCGTCTTCACCAATGCCGCAAAGACCCATTCCAAGCTGCAGAAGTACAATCTGGCTACAAAGGCAAACGAAGGGACTTCCGAGGCCTTCCTCTCATGTCACGGCAATGACATGTCTTACGATCCGGTCCGCGGAAGGCTCCTCGTGACCTACTGCCCGGCAGGCACCGGCGATCCTGCTGACAATTGCAAATATGCCGAGCTGAAGGCCGGTACGATGGAATATGTCGGAGAAATCGTAACCGATATAAAAGCATCCGCACTTACGTATAACGCTTCCCAGGACAAATATTTCGCTTTGCATACCTCAGATCCGTTCAAGATTCTGGACAACCAGCTGAACCTCATCCGTGAGGTCGAGCGCACAGACGGCGGCACTATGACAACCCAGGGCGCCGGCTCCGACGATTCCTATATTTACTGGATGATGTGGACATCACCTGTAACCAACTCAGTGGTGGTTTACGACTGGAACGGCAACTACGTGCGTGACGTTCCGATTCCTACGCCTCCCGCATCCACGAAGACCAATCTTGAATCAGAGTCGTACTTCTATGCCGCAGGCAAATACTACGGTTTCTTCTATTACAACAGAAGCACCGGGGCAGGGGTATATACGTTGTATCCGGTCCTGAATTATGAGTTTTAGATAAAATTGTTATATTTGCATCGCCAAATCCGCCGGCAGGTGTGCAAGGGGGTGTCCCTGAGACAGGAACAGGCGGACAAACAAATTTTTTGCACTTACGATGGCTGAATATCTGATGCCTGAAAAGAAGCAAGAGATTTTCGCGAAGTACGGGAAGTCCAATACAGACACCGGCTCTCCTGAGAGTCAAGTTGCTTTATTCTCCTACCGTATCGCTCATCTCACCGAGCATGTCAAGAAGAACAAGAAAGACGTGGTTACACGCCGTTCCCTTCTCCGCCTGGTGAGCAAAAGGCGTCAGCTTCTGAACTACCTCCAGAAGATTGACATTGAGAGATACAGGGCAATCGTAAAGGAGCTCGGTCTCCGTCGATAATAGGAGTTTTCATCGCACCCGCCGAGCGCGGTGTGCAGTGGCGCTTTGGGAGGATGCCGGCACAATCGTGTCGTCGTCCTCCTTCTTCTTTCCGGAGGAATTCCTCCTTACTGTTCAGGGGCTTCAGGTCAGCAAGCCTCTCCGGAGTGGGCCAACGATACCAGGCCTGCGGCGCATTCCGGATGAAGTTTTACAAGGACACTTCCATTGGGGAAGGCAGGCCGTAAAAGACAAGAAATGAACGTCATCAAAAAGTCATTCTCCCTCCCTGACGGCAGGGTCGTGGAGATTGAAACCGGCAAACTCGCCAAGCAGGCGGCCGGCTCGGCAGTTGTGAAGATGGGAGGTACAATGCTCCTTGCCACAGTCACATGCGCCAAAGAAGTAAAGGAGGGCACCGATTTCATGCCCCTTACTGTCGATTACAGGGAAAAGTATTATGCGGCGGGCCGTTTCCCGGGCGGTTTCCTCAAGAGGGAGAGCCGTCCGTCTGACTACGAGGTCCTAATCGCCCGTCTCATCGACCGCCCCATCCGCCCTCTGTGGCCGGATGATTTCCATCTGGAAGTATTTGTAAACGTGAACCTTATATCTGCCGAGAAGGATATACAGCCCGATGCCCTCGCAGGTCTCGCCGCTTCCGCCGCCCTTGCTGCCAGCGACCTTCCTTTCGGCGGTCCCATATCTGAAGTGCGCGTGGCCCGTATCGACGGCCAGTTCGTCATAAATCCCGGATTTGCAGACGGGAAGAGGGCCGACCTCGACCTTATGGTCGCCGCCACCGAAGAGAATATCATGATGGTCGAAGGTGAGATGAACGAGGTCAGCGAGCACGATATGCTCGAAGCCATCAAGTTCGCCCACGAGGAAATAAAGAAACACTGCCGCGTCCAGAAGGAACTCATGGCGGAGCTCGGTACCGACAAGGTCAAACGTGACTATCCTCACGACGAGCAGGATGAGACTCTCCGTCAGGCCGTACGCGATTTCTGCTATTCCAGGTGCTACGCTCTTGCAAAGAGCGCAAAACCCAAACATGAGAGGGAAGACGGTTTCGAGGCTATCAAGGCCGAATTCCTTGCCACCCTCAGTGAAGAGGACCAGGAAGCCAAGGGCGCCATGGTGGACCGTTACTACCATGATGTCGAGAAGGAAGCGATGCGCAATATGATCCTCGACGAGGGACTGCGTCTCGACGGCCGCAAGACAAACGAGGTACGTCCCATCTGGTGTGAGGTCGATTGCCTGCCCTGTGCGCACGGCAGCGCCATCTTCACCCGTGGCGAGACCCAGTCGCTTGCCAGCGTGACCCTCGGCACCAAACTTGACATGAAGGAAATGGACGAGGTCCTTATCCAGGATGACCAGCAGTTCGTCCTGCACTACAACTTCCCTCCGTTCGCCACCGGTGAAGCCAAGCCCCAGCGCAGCGTAGGCCGCAGGGAGATAGGCCACGGCAACCTTGCCATGCGCGCCCTAAAACCTGTCATACCCACTGCGCCCGAATTCCCTTATGCAGTCCGTGTGGTGTCTGATATCCTTGAGTCAAACGGCTCATCTTCAATGGCTTCCGTCTGCGGCGGCTGCCTTGCCCTCATGGATGCCGGCGTGAAGATCTCGAAGCCTGTCGCCGGTGTGGCAATGGGCCTTATCACCGACGAGAAGAACCCCAATGACCGCTATGCCATCCTTACCGATATCCTCGGTGACGAGGACCATCTCGGAGACATGGACTTCAAGGTGACCGGTACCAGGGACGGTATCACCGCCACCCAGATGGATATCAAGGTTGACGGGCTTTCATACGAGGTCCTGGAAAAGGCCCTTGAACAGGCCCGCCAGGGACGTCTTCACATAATGGGCGAGATGCTCAAGACAATCAGCGAGCCCCGTGAGGACTACAAACCGCACGTACCCCGTATCGTCCAGATCGAGATTCCTGCCGAATTCATCGGCGCGGTTATCGGCAAGGGCGGCGAGACTATCCAGGGCCTGCAGAAAGAGACGGGCACTACCATTACCATTGAAGAGGTTGACAACGGGAACGGCGGCACCAAGGGTGTCGTGGACATCTTCGGCGTTGACAAGGATGCCATGGATGCAGCCCTTGCCCGTATCAAGGCTATCTGCACGGTTCCCGAGGTCGGTACCGTATATCACGGCAAGGTGGTGTCTATCCTCGATTTCGGAGCTTTCATCGAGATACTGCCCGGCAAGGAAGGTCTCCTGCACGTTTCGGAAATCGCATGGACAAAGACTGAAAATGTCTCCGACGTGCTCAAGGTCGGTGACGAAGTGGATGTCAAACTCCTGGAAATAGATGAGAAGAGCGGCAAGATGCGTCTTTCAATGAGGGCCCTTACGGAAAAACCTGAAGGCTACGTGGAGCCGCAGCCGCGTCCCCGCAACGCCGGCGGCGACCGTCGCCGTCCCCAGGGTGAAGGCAGGGGAGAGCGCCGCAGGGATGACCGTCCCCGCAGGGACGACCGCCCTCGCCGTGACGGTGACCGTCCTAAGAACGATTTCCGCCGTCACAATGACGAGCCCTCGCAGCCGCCCGTCAGCGATCCCGAACCCGAAATCTTCTGATAAGTCAGGTTATGTATTGCCGGTTTTCATTACTCAGCCTTCTGGCTGCCCTGTCGTTCCTGTCATGTACAGGGAACGTCCGTACCGAACGTGGCGAAAGCCATGTTTTCAAAATGCGGATAGCTGCCACACGTGAGGATTCATCTCCTGCAGGAAAGGTCGTAATCGACGGAACTGAACTCTCATGGGAAGGAGACGAAGCCCTCTCCGTCGTTTTCGGAGGCAGCTCGTCATCTTCTGCGGCTACAGGTCTCCAGGCATCGCTGTCCTCTGTCCGCCCCGGCATCTTCGAAGGTAACGTAGATGCCGGCAGCTGGACGGTGGACGACATCCAGGGGGTTGTCGTACCCGCGGGCCTGGGTGCATATTACAACTACAACAGCGGAAGCAGGCGCCTTACATACATCCTGCCTCCAACCCAGGTACAAACTCAGAACGGGAAGCTGAATCCTGCCTATGTCCCTTTCTTCTGCCCTATGAACAGCGGCGGGTCTGAAGTTTTCAGTATTGAAGAAGACGGGACTTACACCCTTGACGACCTCACGCTGCAATGGGGCTGCGGGCTCCTGCGCTTCAATATCTACACCTCAGGAGCGTCGCCGGCCGGTATGGAGGACGATGAGATATTCCGCAGCATATCCATGACGACTACGAACGCTCACGTCGTCGGGACATGCCATTACAACAAGGCGGGGTCGTCCTCAGGTGCTTTCGCTTTCTCTGGCAACAACACTCCCAAGGTGGAACTTACCGAAGAAGTTCTTCTCAAGCCCAGGACCAGGGATGACGGCATAGTCCTGTATCTTGCGGCCCTGCCAAGGGGGAACGGGACATCAGGCTCCACACATCCCACGTATATCGAGAATATCACAGTCACGACCGACAAGGCCGTCTATGTGTATGTCCCCGATGAGCATGTGGCCGTACTTACAAAAGTAGGACGCATAAGCAAACTGGGAGTGAACATGGCGAAATTCACGAGGAACAAGCCTGTATCTTATTCCATTGACGGCGGAGCAACCTGGACTGAGACGCTTCCGGGCGGAACATTCAGCACACTTGCCGTCAAGACTCCTAAGGGCTCCTCGATAAGCAGTGCTGTCCTTTCCGAAATAGTGGCAGCGGTCTCTTCCCAGGCCCTTGTTGACTTGGACCTTAGTGCCTGCACCTATGAGAACGCGCAGTTCCCTGCCGTATTCAAGGGTAACACCCACCTGAGCGGTATCAAGTTCCCTTCCAATACGACCAGTCTCGGCGCACAGGCTTTCAATGGCTGCTCAGCTTTGAAGAGTGTTGACCTTACAGGCATCACGCTGCTGTCGGCCACTACCGGCTCTGCCAATTACTATTGTTTCGGCAGCACCGCTCTCGAGAGCGTCACCATACCGTCTTCCATTTCCAGTTACATGGTAAGGTCTTTCTGGAACTGCACCAAACTGAAAGAGATAAGGTATGAAGCCTCGTGGAACCCTACAGGTACCGGGTTCAACTACAGGACGTTCCGAGTGGGAAGTGATGACGGAAGTGCCGCCAAGACCGTTGACTGTACCCTTACCGTGGCGCCGAATGTCAAGAGCCTTCCGATGTCTGCCTTCTACGGCAACAACAATCTCGTGAAGGTGGTTGTGGAAGGTGACCAGTGCGTGTTCATGAACTGCGTGTTCAACTCGTGCAAAAACCTTGCGACCTTTGAACTCAAGGGGGCTGTCCCTCCCAAAATCAACAATGCGAATGCATATGCCAATGTCGGCGCATTGGTCGAGGGCGATAAAAAGGTCATCATACCCAGGGGAGCGACAGCCTCATATAAGGCACATGCCAACTGGCCTGCATGGGAGACCTTCATGACTGCGCGTGGCTTTACCCTGGAAGAGGCCGGGGCGCTGCCCTCGGAGGACGGATATATGGTGCTGGCCTGCGGCGGAACCACGACTTACAATGTCGCATATACTTCCGCCCAGGCGTCGAATACCACGACCCTCGTGAAGGCTATGAGGACAGCTACAGGAGTTTCTTTCGGAAGTACGGCCGCTACGTCCTCGAACGTGATGGACCTTGAGATCGTAATAGGCGAGGCTGCAGGACGCAGCGAGTGTGAGACAGCCCTTTCCGGTATTACATATGGCTACGTGATAAAGCCTGTCGGAAACAAGTTCATTATCGCAGGCACCGATGAGGCATGGACTTCCCTTGCAATCGAAGCCTTTAATACACAGGTACTTAAGAATCCTGCATATTGCGGTACCGGATTCCTTAAGATACCTGCCGGTTTCGAATACAGCGAGACCTCGGATGATCCGCAGCTGCTGGCCCGGTTCATCAAGGAAAAGCGCTCTTTCAGCATGGTTGCGGTGCAGGTCGCGACTATCACGTATCCTGCGAACACCACCTACAAGATTGCCCAGGGAGCGGTCTCTGACGGAACATATGTATATTTCCTGCTCAAGAAGGACGAGAGCAGCAGCATACTCCTCAAGTACACCCTTGATACGTTCGAAAAGGTAGGGGAGACTCCTTTCTTCAATGCCTACCACGCCAATGGCATCACTTTCGATTCCAAGCATAACCGCGTAGTCCTCGTCCACGGACAGGGCGACCCTACAGGTCTGTCCCTCATAGACGCCGAGACCTTGGCTATCGAGGATATCGACATCAGTCCCGTTTTGCTCGGAGGCATCACCTATAATGCAAAGCGGAACATATACGGAATTACCCGTGGCGGTACCCTCTATAAAACCTTGGATGAGAACTTCCTGGAAACCAATAATTTCGGTCGTACCGACGATACCGGTTACGTTGCCCAGGACATGGGCAGTGACGATAGTTTCGTGTATTTCCCGATGAGCAAGACCGGGACGGACAATCTCTTTGTCACCTACACGTGGGAAGGAAAATATGTCACCGCAATCAAGATTCCGGTGACGTACGAGATTGAGGACATGTTCTACGCTGCGGGCAAGTACTATGCCTGGTTCTACAGCGCCGGCGGCAAACTGTACACCGTGACTCCGGTCCTGAAATGCAATCTGGACTGATGCAGTATTGAATAAGGAACGGGCCGGGGATTTCTTCCCGGCCTATTTCTTTTTGTGGTCGTTCCAGAGGCCATAGACCTCATTGACATTCCCGGCGGTGGTAAAGGCGTTTATATTCTCTTTCTTGAGGAACGCCATAACCGCGGCGAATTCATCCTGGGTAAGCAGCGCCTGGATTTCCATGAACTTGTTGCCGCTGTAGCCTCCTGTCACCTCGTAGAGGCTGCATCCCCGCTGGAGGTCCTCGATGATGTACCGTCTTATCTTCTCGTGCTCAGTGGATACTATGCACACTCTTTTGCGGCGGCTCAGCGTCATGGAGAAATGATTGAGGGCCAGCCCGTTGAGCCATGTGCCGATGAGCCCTATCACTACAATCCTGAAGGGGTTGATCGCGAAGGCCGTGCAGCAGATAATGGCGCCTGCCACCGAGACGGAGGTGCCAATGTCATAGTGGAGATACTTGTTGACGATTTTCGCCAGTATGTCAAGTCCTCCTGTCGAGGCGTTTATGGAAAACAGTATGGTCTGCGACATGCTGACAAGCAGTACGAAGCAGAGAAGGTCGAACCAGACGTCTCCCATTACGGACGTCGAGCCCTCCCCGAGTATCCTTTCGTAGGGGAGTACCTTTTCCCAGAAATCCATAAGCGGTCCGAGAATCATTGCGGTGTACACCGTCTTCGCGCCGAATTCCTTGCTGACGAAGAAGTATGCCAGTACCAGGAGTATGGCATTTATCGCGGTGATTACCCAGGATACTTTCAGGTGGATGCCCGCAAGAGCACCCAGGTTTGAGACCACGATGGAAAGACCTGATATGGAACCGAGCACCAGTTTGCCGGGAATCATGAAATAATATACACCGGCGGCCGCAATGGCCATACCGAGGGTCATGATTATAAGCTCCTTCCAGAATTTCCAGGTGAAGATGATGCCGGTAATATCGCTGATTTTCATATCGTTGGGCTTATTTTTCCAGACGGCTGAGAGTCTCGTCTCCCAATGAGCTCTTTGCATCTATGTGGGCGAGGACTGCCTTTACGAAGGTATTGCTTTCGAAGTCACCCCTTACGTGTTCGAAGTCGAGTTCCTTCTCGTGCTTCTTTCCGTCGGCGCCGAAGCCGGTCATCGATGCAAGTGAAAATTCCTTCTTGGCGTCTTCGTAGAGCATCTTGTCCAGCCCGATTACGGCGTCTTTCCATTTGCGCACTATGTCTGCTGCATCGGCTTTGGTGATGGTATCCATCGACAGGCCGAAGAACTCCTGGAGCTTGTCGTAGGCCCAGTTCCACTCGAAATCGTAGTAACTGTCGTGCATCTGCCTGAACCTGGCGTTTATATCGTCAAAAAATGCGACGGTGCCGTTTTCTATGTCGTTAATCAACCTGTCAACCTCGCTTTTCGGGGCAATCAGTCCGCTGATGTCGCACCATTCGCCGCAGCCGGCGGGGGCCGTGGGCTGCAGGACTCTGCGCATTTCCTCATCCGATGTGCCTGCAGGCAGGTTTTCGAGCCGTTTGATGATGGAATTCCCGAGGAATTTGATTATTCCGGTCTTGTAGTAATCCACGCCCTTCCGCAGTGCGCTGTTGGTTATCTTGGTGCTGTGGAATGAGTAAACGTCGGAAAGCTCTCCGGATGCGTGGCGCAGTTCGTCCAGGGTCTTCAGGCCCTTGAACATCTTCTGTATCGTGTAGGGGCTCAGGAGATTGTAGTTGATGCAGTCGAGCCGGTCGGGATCCTTGCGGCCGTCGCGCTTGGGCCATTTCTGGGCATCCCTGACCGTGCCGACGCTGCGCAGGTTGACACCCGGTACCAGATACGTGGTATTCTTCTGCTCGAGGAGATATGAAAACGGCAGGTTGGATGTGTCGGAATGGGTGACATGGCGCCCCATGACAAGCGAGAATGCACCGATCTTGGCCGGCCACAGCACGTAGGAGTCGGAGGCCGTCTTGGCGCCGCGTTCCATCGTGCCCTGGTGGATGGGGCCCAGCTTGTACATGTGGTTGCTCTGGTTGGAACCGCTTCCGGCGTTCATGAATGAGAACATTCCGGCTATAAGCAGCGTGGACTTGTGGTGTGTGACGGTGAAAGGACCCGCGAATATGGCGCATGCCTCTCCGTTTTCACCCTGACAGTTGCTGAAGAACAGGGAGTCTGAGGCGGAGTAGCCGTGGCCGAGCTTGCAGGCCTGTCCGACGAAACAGCGGCTGAGCATTGCGCCGTCCTCCACTGACGAGCCGCTGCAGATGATGAAATCCTCCGCGATTACTCCGAATCCGACGTGTACGGGAGCGGAGGCGTTGCCTGCAATAGTCCCGTTGGAAAGCCGGAGTGCTCCTGTTATGGAGGTGTTAGGGCCTATATTTACGCCTTTTATCAGTCCGGCGCTCCTGATTACCGTGTTCTCTCCTATGCTGCCTGTGCAGGACTCTTTCTGTTCTGCATATTTTCCGGCTATAGAGGCAAGGACGCGGTGGAGCTCCTTGTGATGCCGGTAAAGGGCCATGATATAGGCGATATGCGAGGAAAGCCTGTCGGTTATCACCACTTCACGCCCTCCGGTCTCATTCAGTACCGACACTTCCGTGCCGTTACCGAAGGGGCACGGGCCGTCAACCGTTATCGTGCTGACGTTTTCAATAAGGCAGCCGTCCCCGATGACGTAATTGGCTATGTATTCCCCTACGGAATTTATGCGGCAGCCGTTTCCGACGGTGACATTGTGCAGCCATGCATTGTAGATGCCGTTGGGAGCGGATATGGAGCCTTCTATGTGGTGGCTTCCTGAAGTGTCACCGATCTGTACCTTTCCGGAAAACCTTACGCCCCGGCAGTTGCCGAAAGAAACGCTTTCAGGGCAGTTCACTGTAACGTCGGCCCAGTTTTCTGCAGTGCAGCCTGCTGCCTCGAGCGCTGAAATCTCAGCTGGCGTCAAATTCCTGTATTTCATATCATTGGGTGGTTAAGTCTCTTTGCCTCCGTGCTTCCGCCATCAGAATCGCCGCCGAAACGGACACGTTCAGCGAGTCCAGCCGGCCCAGCATGGGAATCCGGATGTGTCTTCTGGCGGCCTTCCTCCATAGGCCGGTCAGCCCTTCCGCTTCCGAACCGAAGACAATGGCCGTAGGCGCCGTCATGTCCGAGCTGTAGTAGGGGACTGAATCCTGGAGCTGTGCGGTGAGTATATTGATTTTATGGTGTTTAAGCCATTCGATGCATTCTTCGGACGATGCGGTGGCGACCGGTACCGTGAACACTGCGCCCAGGCTTGCCCGTATCAGGTTGGGATTGAAAAAGTCGCAGGCCGGATCGCAAATTATCACGGCGTCCGCCCCGCAGGCGTCGGCGCTGCGCAGTACGGCACCGATGTTGCCCGGTTTTTCTACACCTTCAAATACGATGAGCAGCGGATTGTCCGGCAGGCTGAGCCCGGAGAGGACTTTGTCTTTCATCCTCACTTCCATCACTATCCCTTCAGTAGAATCGCGCATGGATATCCTGGAATAGACTTCCGGGGTGACTTCTATTGCAAGGACGTCCGGATTCAACTCCGAGGCCATGCCCAATATCGCCCTGGAATGCGTTTCAGGGAAGATCTCGGGGCAGATGAACAATGTCTCGGGAATATACCCCCCTTCGAGGCAGTGCGTACATTCGCGCCTGCCCTCCACTGTGAAAAGGCCCGATGACTTCCGTTCCCTGCTCTTTTCCTTCAGGGAAACCAGCTTTGAAATCTTCTGGTTCTTTATGGAAGTTACGGTCTCTTTTCGCACGTTCAGAAGGTTTCAGGACGCATCTGCGGGAAGAACAGCACGTCCTGTATGGTGATCTGTCCGGTCATGAACATCGTAAGCCGGTCGATTCCCATCCCGAGACCGGAAGTCGGCGGCATGCCGTATTCGAGCGCCCTTACGAAATCATAATCGATGAACATCGCTTCGTCGTCGCCGCCGGCCTTGAGCCTGGCCTGCTCCTCGAACCTTTCCAGCTGGTCAACCGGATCGTTCAGCTCGGAATAGGCATTGGCAAGCTCCTTGCCGCAGACAAAAAGCTCGAACCTCTCGGTAAGGGCCGGATTGCTGCGGTGGCGCTTCGTAAGGGGAGACATTTCTACGGGGTAGTCGATGACGAACGTGGGCTGGACGAAATTCTTTTCGCAGTACTGCCCGAAGATGGCATCGATCAGTTTTCCTGCACCCATGGAAGGCTCGAATTCGACGTCAAGCTTCCTGCATACCTTGCGAAGCCCTTCCACGTCGAGCCCGGCGACATCTTCGCCGGTGTATTCCTTTATGGCGTCGAGGATGCCGATACGGCGGTAGGGGGCCTTGAAATCGACCTCGTTGCCGTTAATCGTCACCTTCGTGGTTCCGTTCACCGCCATGGAAACCTTTTCCAGCATCTTTTCCACAAAATCCATCATCCAGAGGTAGTCTTTGTAGGCCACGTAAATCTCCATGCATGTGAATTCCGGATTGTGGGTCTTGTCCATCCCTTCATTGCGGAAATCCTTTGCGAATTCGTACACGCCGCTGAAACCGCCTACGATGAGCCTCTTGAGGTACAGCTCGTTGGCTATGCGCATGTACAGAGGAATGTCCAGCGCGTTATGATGGGTTATGAACGGACGCGCCGTCGCCCCGCCCGGGATCGCCTGAAGGATAGGCGTTTCCACCTCAAGGCAGCCGGCCTGGTCGAAGTATTCCCTCATCGTGGATATGATCTTTGCGCGCTTTACGAAAACGTCTTTCACCTGGGGGTTGACGATCAGGTCCACGTAACGCTGCCTGTAGCGGAGCTCCGGGTCTGTCACCGCATCGTGGACTTTCCCGTCGGCTTCCTTGACAATGGGAAGCACCTTGAGGGATTTGCTCAGTACGGTCAGCTCTTTGGCATGGACGGAAAGCTGCCCTGTCTGGGTGATGAACGCATATCCCTTGATTCCCACGATGTCACCGATGTCAAGCAGTTTCTTGAACACGGTGTTGTACATCAGCTTGTCTTCTGCGGGGCATATCTCATCACGTTTGACATATACCTGTATCCTGCCGGAGGCGTCCTGAAGCTCCATGAAGGAGGCGGCGCCCATTATGCGCCGGGACATTATCCTTCCGGCTATGCAGACATCCGCGAAGTTGCCTTCATCGGGATTGTAGCCCTCCAATATTTCCTTTGCTGTGGTGTTTACCGGGTAAAGTGGCGCGGGATAGGGCTCTATGCCAGCCTCGCGCAGTTTCGTCATCGATTCTCTCCTGAGAATCTCCTGCTCGCTCAATTGTGTGTTTGCCATAATTGACAAAATTACTATTTCATCACGGAATATCAAAAAATATATTGCGTATATTTGTACGTTATGGAAAAGAAGTGGGAAATGAAACCTGCGCCGGATGCCGCTTCCGTGGCCCAGCTCTCCGCCGAACTCGGGATAGATTCTGTCCTGTCCGGCCTGCTGGTGCAGAGGGGAGTGACCACGTTCGAGCAGGCGAGGGCTTTTTTCCGTCCGGATCTGGGCCGTCTCCACGATCCTTTCCTCATGAAGGACATGGACAAAGCCGTGGACCGTCTGGAAGAAGCTGTCAGGTCCCGCCAGAAGATCCTTGTCTATGGGGATTACGACGTGGACGGCACTACGGCGGTAGCCCTCGTATTGTCTTTCCTCAAGAAATATACTTCCGAGCTGGATTTCTACATTCCGGACCGGTATGACGAGGGGTATGGCGTATCCACAAAGGGAATCGACTATGCCGCCTCCAGGGACGTCAGCCTTATCATCACCCTGGACTGCGGCATCAAGGCCGTGGACAAGGTCGAGTATGCTCGCAGCAAAGGCATCGACGTCATAGTCTGTGACCACCATCTGCCTGCAGATAAGCTTCCTGCCGCGGTGGCTGTGCTCGATCCCAAGCGGGAGGACTGCAGCTATCCTTTCGACGACCTGTCCGGCTGCGGCGTCGGATTCAAGCTCATTTCCGGATACAGCATAAGGGCCGGAATCCCTTTTGACGAACTGGTGCCGCTTCTCGACCTGCTGGCTGTAAGCATTGCCTCCGACCTGGTCGGAGTCACGGGCGAGAACCGCGTCCTGGCATATTTCGGGCTGAAGCGCCTGAATGAATCCCCGCGGCGCGGCCTTCAGGCCATCATCAACCTTTCCAACCTTGAACCGCCCCATATCACCATTGATGACATCGTGTTCAAGATCGGCCCCCGCATCAATGCCGCCGGGCGTATGGAATCAGGCCGCATCGCCGTCGACCTCCTGACGGCTGAGGATGAAAGGGCCGCCCGGAAAGCAGCCGAAAAGATCAACGACAGCAACGACGAGCGCAAGAGCATCGACCGTGAAATCACCAGGGAGGCCCTTGAAATGGTGGAAAGCGGCAACTGCCTCGCGTCGGAGAATGCCACCATCGTATATAATCCGGATTGGAACAAAGGTGTAGTCGGCATAGTGGCGTCACGCCTGGTAGAGGCTTTCTATAAGCCGGCTTTCGTCCTCACCAGATCCAATGGCTTCGTGACCGGCTCTGCCCGCAGTGTCCGCGGGTTCGACCTGTACGGGTCGATAGAATCCTGTGCGGACCTCCTGGAAAATTTCGGGGGTCACATTTATGCCGCCGGGCTTACGCTCAGGGAAGAAAACCTTGCCGAATTCGCCTCAAGGATAGATACTTACGTCAAGGAACACATGGTGGACGAAGCTACCGTACCCATTATCGACGTGGACGCAAAGCTGGATTTTTCGCAGATATCACCTAAGTTTTTCCGCATCCTCAAGCAATTCCAGCCGTTCGGCCCCGGCAATACCGCCCCGGTCTTCGTGACGGAGAATGTCTATGATGACGGCAGCGGGCGCAAGGTGGGTCCTGCCGCCCAGCATCTCAAGCTGGACCTCGTGCAGGAATCTCAGCCATATCACCGTATCCCTTCCATCGGGTTCAACATGGCTGGATTCTTCGACCATATCCGACAGGGGAATCCCATCGACATCTGTTACAGCATAGTCGAGAATTTTTATCGCGGCGCGTCCACCATACAGTTGCGTCTCCGTGACATAAAAGAGAGGGAGGAAGACCTGCAGCAGCGCCTTAGTGCCTTCTGAGAATTCCGGTCCTTGACGAAGGATAAGTTTCCAGGGTAAGATTTCCGTTTCCGTCGTTACGGTACCAGCTTCCGGTTATCTTGACCGGTATCTCATCAACGCTTTCAGGCATGAATTTCAAGATATTGAAAGAGGCTGCGGCTATTCCGGCAATGCAGCCTTCCTGCGGTTTCCCTTCGTCGTCCAGGGCCAAAGCCTCGCCGAAAGCGTCGTGATGCAGGGTGAACCTGAGCGTATCGGCTGGTTCTTCCAGGGTGTCTTCATATACAAGGTTCAGGAGATGCTTCGTTTCGGAGCCCTCCCTGAAGATAACCTGGACATAGAGGTTCGCGTAACCTCCTGAAATCCAGCCACGTTCTATATTGGCGGCATCACTCCCGAAGTCCTTGCCGCCGGACAGGGCGCGGCTTATGGCGTCTTTGCAGAGTGGCTCGATGAAGTCTTTTACGTCGGCATCGAACCCGCCTGACTTTCTCCTGTAGTAACTGCCGCTTATCATGATCCTTTCAGAACTCTCCGGAAAGCCTTCCGGAGCGGATTTTATGTTTACATCAAGGCCTTCGTCGCTGGTGAAAAGAGTTCCGGACAATGCCCCTGTCAGCCGTCCGGAGAACACCGGCACGTCTTTGCCCATGTTGCATGACGTCATGATGATGGAAAGGAGAGTGAGTATGAGTAATTTTTTCATTTCTTCTTTGTTTTGGAAGGTCTGGCGAGAATGGATACCTCAAAGCCTTCCACATGATAACCGCGGAAACGGCGCCTGGAAATCCGCTGATGGATGAATTCCATCAGTTCCTCGTCGTATATATCTTTGAAAGAGGAGTTTACAGTGTCGTAAAGGTGAAAGTTGCTTTCTGCCAGAAGGTCGAAATACATCTTGTTGTCACCGCTCAGACGCCGTGCATACAGCCCGAGTCCGGTAAGCAGCAGCAATGTGTTGTAAACCGATGCCGCGGACATCTTTCCATAGCCCTTCCTGAAGGCTTCCCTGCGGACCGCTTCGGCGCTGGCATGTACAAGGGATATCATGGCTTTGTGGACGGCGACCCGCTGGGACGTGGCCTTCAGCCCGGCCTTGTGAAGGGCCGCGGCAAGCCTTTCCATCTGTTTTTCGTATAAGATGTCCTGACTCATCAGGACAAAGTTACCTAAAATTCCGTCTTAAATGGTATATTTGCGAGTTAAGACATTTGCGTTTTATGGAAAATATTGATTTGCTCATCATCGGTTCGGGCCCTGCGGGTTTTACTGCTGCGATCTATGCTTCCCGCGCCGGGCTTTCCCCTGTCCTGTATAAAGGAAACGAACCGGGCGGGCAGCTGACCACCACTACTGTAGTTGAGAACTTTCCCGGGTTCCCCGAAGGCGTCGATGCCAACAAGCTTATGGCCGATATGGAAACGCAGGCCAGGGTTTACGGCACGCAGGTGCGTAACGGGTATATACGCCAGGTGGATTTCAGTTCGTCGCCTTTCAGCCTGACCGACAGCAAGGGTGCCGTGTTGTCTGCCAAGGCGGTAATCGTTGCGACAGGTGCATCCGCAAAATATCTGGGGCTGCCTTCGGAGCAGAAGTTCCGCGGACTGGGAGTGTCAGCCTGTGCGACCTGTGACGGGTTTTTCTACCGCGGCAAGGATGTAGCCGTGGTAGGAGGCGGAGATACGGCCTGTGAAGAGGCTGTATATCTTTCACGGATCTGCCGGAAGGTGTATATGATAGTCCGCCGGGATGTTTTCCGTGCGGGTGCCGCCATGGCGGCCAAGGTGGAAGCCGCTCCCAATATCGAGGTCCTGTGGAACTGCAATACCCGCGAGGTGCTGGGCGATGATGCCGGCGTTACCGGAGTTCGCATCGCCCGAAAGGATGGCGAGGTTTTTGATATAAAGGTTGACGGCTTTTTCCTCGGAATCGGCCATGCTCCCTGTTCGGCCCTGTTTTCCCAGTGGCTGGAGACCGACCAGGCGGGTTACATAGTTACCAAAGGCAAGACCTCGGAAACTTCCGTGCCGGGCGTCTTTGCCGCGGGAGACGTGCAGGACCCGACATACCGCCAGGCAGTGACCGCCGCGGCTTCGGGATGCAGGGCTGCGATTGACGCCGAGCGATACCTGAACAATTTATAGACAACCGGATATATGTCCAAGACTTATTTTGCAATCCTTTCTGCTTGTGTGGCGCTTCTTGCGTCCTGCGCTTCACAGTACGATGCGCTGCTGTCGAGCAAGGAGGTGGAACCCAAATACAAGGCCGCGTTCGAGTATTTCAATTCGGGAAAATACGGCAGGGCCGCCGCGATGTTCGAATCCCTTACGACCCTGACGGACCGTACTCCCAAGGATGATACCGTACGTTACTACCTTGGCCTGAGCAACTACCGCTACAAGGATTACCAGACGGCGGAGACTAATTTCACCAGTTTCATAACATCGTTTCCCCGCAGTCCTTTTACCGAGGAGGCCCGTTTCCTGCGCATAGACTGCCTGTACCGTTCGACGCTCCGATATGAGCTCGACGCCAAGCCCACATATACGGCGATGTCCGCCATTCAGGAATACATGAAGGATTATCCTTCCAGTCAGCGCCTGTCGGAATGCACTGCGATGTTGTCCGAACTCGACGCCCGCCTTGACAGAAAGGCTTATGAATCGGCCCTGCTGTATTACAGGATGGAGGATTACAAGGCTTCCAGGGTCGCTCTCAGGAATGTGCTCAAAGATGATGCCGACAACATTTACCGGGAAGACATCCTGTACTATATTGCGATGTCGTCATTCAACTATGCCAAGCTGAGCATCCCTTCCAAGCAGAAAGAGCGTTACCTCACCTTCATAGACGATTATCTGAATTTCGTGGGAGAGGCTCCCGACTCACCTTACCGCAAGTCTCTCGATGGCTTGTATGCAAGGGCTCAGAAGGCGGTGAAATAAGAAGCTGTTTTGAAATGGTTATCCTTTTTCCTTATGCGTCTTTCCGGTCCATATTTCCCCTCTCATCAGTCACATAGCTACGGCTATGCTCCTTCTTCGAGTGAAAATCTCTCCTCGGAAATACGTTATAATTAAATGCGCCAACCATTTCAAAACAGCTTCTAAAATTTTTGAAACCCCGCCCGCAGGCCCTTCGTATGTAAATATGTAAAGAAATAGATTTGATATGAAAAACATTCCTGACAACACTGTCACCCGTGACGTGAAAGACCTGGCCGCCCCTACCGGCAACATTTATGAATCCGTCGTAATCCTTGCCAAGAGGGCAAACCAGATAGCCGCCGCTGAAAAGAAGGAACTCAACAAGAAACTTGAGGATTTCCGCAATGAGCGCGACACGATGGATGAGGTTTTCGAGAATCACGAGCAGATAGAAATATCAAAGTATTACGAGAAACTCCCGAAGCCGGCCCTTGTCGCCATTGAAGAATTCAAGGAAGGGGATCTGGAGTATTCTGTCGGCAAGGAAGAGAAAGACGACTGAATCCGATGCTCCGCAGCCTTCAGGTAAGGAACTATATCCTGATAGACTCTCTGGATGTGGAATTCCCGGAGGGTCTTGTCATCATATCAGGCCAGACCGGAGCCGGAAAGTCCATCCTTCTCGGGGCCCTTTCCCTTACCCTGGGCGCAAAGGCTGATGCCTCGGTAATCGGCCCGTCTTCCGATACCTGCGTAGTAGAGGCCACGTTTGATGTCGCCGGGAACGGCACGGCGCTGAGAATCCTTCAAGAAGGCGGTTTTGAACCTGATGGGGACCAGGTCATAATACGCCGGGTGGTTTCCAGGTCCGGGCGCTCCCGTTCTTTTGTCTGTGACGAACCGGCTTCCGCATCCTTCCTTAAGGACCTTTCCGAGGTGCTCCTGGATATTCACGGCCAGCATCAGACGCTCTATCTTTCCAGCGACGCTTTCAGGCTGTCGCTTCTTGATGCATGCGCAGGTGATTCCGCCATTCTCGGCAAGGCGTCAGCCGCATGGGAGGCCTACACCTCGCTCGACCGAAGGTACCGGGCCCTCTCTGATGAACTTGCTGCGCTAAAGGAACGCTCTTCATTCTATTCGCAATGGGCCGAAGAACTTGTGAAAGCGGCCCCTTATCCCGGAGAATGGGAAGAACTTGACGAGTTGCAAAGGCGCCTTGCAAATGCCGAGGAGCTTGAATCGCAGTTGTACGGTGCCAAAGATGTATTGGAATCATCTGACAGTCATGCCGGCGTGTCCGAATTGCTGAAAGAAGCCGCAAAATCCGTGCGTTCCGCATCCCGCTATCTTCCGGATGCAGCACCTCTTGCGGACAGGCTTGAAAGCGCCCGGGTGGAAATCGACGATGTGACGTCCGAGGTTGACCGCCTTGCAGAAGGCCTTGCCCATTCGCCGGGGAAACTGGAAGAGGTCGAGGACAGGATGTCTCTTCTCAGCTCGCTCATGAAGAAGCACTCGGTTTCTTCCGTGGATGAACTGATAGCGCTGAAGGACAGGTTCTCGGCCGGAATGACGTCCCTGTCGGACCTTGAGGAAGAACTTCACGAGGTTTCCATCTCGCTTGACAAAGCCCGCAGGGATATGGACTCGGCGGCAGAGGAACTGCATTCGGCCCGCAGCGCGGCATGTGCCGGGTTCGGCAGTAAGGTGACAGCCGTCCTTCATGGACTTGAACTCGACAATTCGGAATTTTCCGTTTCGCTGGAAAGGATTCCAATGTGCAGGAGCGGATTCGACAGGGTGCGGTTCCTGTTCACCTCATCTCCGTCCATCCCGCCGGCGGACCTTGCATCATGCTCATCCGGCGGAGAGATGTCCCGTGTAATGCTTGCGCTCAAGTCTGTCTGCGCCGCATATACGGGTATGCCGGCCCTTGTCTTCGATGAAATCGACAGCGGTGTTTCAGGCAGTGCCGCCGACAAGATGGGGCGCCTTATCTGCTCTATGTCATCTTCAATGCAGGTCATTGCCATAACGCATCTTCCCCAGGTTGCGGCCAAGGGCGGTACCCATTTCCTCGTAAGCCGTACCGTCGGAGACGGCGGCAGGGATGTAACGACCCTTTCCCGCCTGGATTACGGGCAGCGTGTCAGCGAAATTGCACGGATGCTCAGCGGAGATACCATTACTCCGGAGGCCGTTTCCAATGCAAAAGTCCTATTGAAGTAGGGCTACCGTATAATTCTTGTTGTAAATGACACGGCGGACTGCGTGGTTTACATATCCTCCGCCTTCAATCTCCCTGAAAAGGAAATCGCTTTGCATCCCGCGGAATCTGTCCATGCCGGGCAGGGCTTTTTTCCAGCCGTTTCCGTATTTATAACATGCCTTTATGACAAACGTCGCCAGGTCATAGCCCTGGAATGCGAAATTCGTAGGCTCGGTGCGGAATACCGCCCTGTAGGCAAGCAGGAAGTCCCTGACTGCGGGGCTGTCATAATCTATATGGAAAGATGTCGAAGTGTGCAGGTTGAGTTTGTGCAGCAATTCGACTTCCATGGTGTTCCAGGACCTGATTTTGGAGGGGCTGTAGAGCACGATGTCCGGGATGTTCCGGGAAAGGAGGTTAAGGTTGCGGACCACGTCGTATGCGAAGCCCTCGTTGTCCGTGTTCAGGACGATCCTGTTGGTCCCGGAAGCTGTCAGCAGCCTGGCAAGAGAATTTTCCACGGTACGTCCCTGCAGTATGCTGTATTCGAAAGTGCCATAGGGGACACCCTGGCTTGACAAGGTCTGGATAAGACGGCTGCCCCCGGTGGAGGAAGAGACGCCTTTTTCGCTGACAATAAGGATTTTGTCTCCGTTTTTCCAGTCGTCCTTCAGCCACAGTGCAAGGTCTTCATACTGTTCTGCGGCCGGAGTGGGCCCCTGGATTATGAAGTCGGACGATACTGCGAGTGACGCGCCCTTAGGATCGAGCGGGGATATGACGGGTGTGCCCGTGACGTTTATGGCAGAAACTGCCGATATGTCCCTGGGCGATATGGGTCCGATGACTGCATCGGTTTCCTTAAGTTTCGCGGACGTGACGCCTGTGGCCCCTCCAGAAACGTCATATACGCTCAGGTTGGTGCTGATGCCTTGGCTTCCGAGGTCCCGTATGGCCAGCAGCACTCCGCTGTAAAAATCCAGGCTGCCGGTGCCTGTGTTCCCTGATTTGGCGAATGGCAGCAGCAGGCAGAGGTTTACATTCTCTTTCTTTGTCTCGAATACCGACAGGATGTTGTCCAGAAGGGTTTTCCTTTCAGTATGTGAAACTTTAGCGGAATCTTGCGGAACCTGCAACGGCTCGGGTGCTGTCTCGACGGGGGCGTTTTCGCGCGGAATTTTCAGTTTCATACGGTTTTTCAGCTTCTGGGAAGCGTCCAGTCCGTTGAATTTCAGGATCCTCTCGGCGGAAATCCCGTATTTGGCAGCGATGTCAGATATGTCTTCGTACCATCTGACTATATGTATGAAGTAACTGTCGTCCTCCTGTTTGCCGGCCTGGATATCCGGCGTGTGTTCCCTTACCGGAATAAGCAGGATGGCGTTTTTCTTAGGCCCTTCAGTCAGCAGGGGAGTGCCGGGGTTGGCCTGGCATATCTCGTCGATCGTGACACCGTAGGCCTTGGAAATGGAATAAAGCGTCTGGCGCTCCTGTACGACGTGGGAATAGTAAACCTTTCCGTCGCTTCCGCGGACCTTCTCCGATGAAACGGTAACCGGGACCTGGGTGTATTCCTGGGCGGAAAGCCCTGTCCCTCCGCATAGCAGAAGGACCAAGGCGACCGAATATGAATACAGTCTCAGGCCCATGGGAAACTACTTGTTTTCCTTGTTCTTGTTCTTTACGTATTCCTCATTGAGCCCGGCCAGCAGGGTGTCGGTGATATCGTTGGCCCCGTCGGCCGCGACTACCGGAGTGGGGAGTACTCCGCCCTGGGTGGCGAAGATGAACGCATATTTGGCAGTTTCGTTGAACCTGTCGATGTAAGTCTTGATCGCATCGCCTATATTGTTCATCATAACCTGCTGTTCCTCAGCTATTTCCTGCTCTTTCTTCTGGGCGTAGGAACGGAAGTCGTTCTGCTTCTTGTTAAGTTTTTCACCCTGGGCCTCGGCTATCGAACGGGTCAGCAGCCCCTTGTCAATCTTGTTCTGGAACTCCGACATTTCATTCTGGAGGTTGTTGCCCCTGCGGTTGACTTCCTGGTTGATGCTCTGTATCTTGGACTCTACCGTGGCGCGCAGGTCGTTTGCCATGTCGTATTCGTTCAGGACCCTGTCGAGGTTGAAATAAGCTATCTCGCCTTTTGTGGGGACATCGGCATTCTCCTGGGAATCAGTCGTTTTGGCAGAGCCGTTCCCGCCATTTGTGAGCATCAGGATGCCCAGTGCGGCCACTGCTGCCAGGGAAACGATGCTGAGGATAAGGGGTGTGTTCTTCATATTGTATTACTGTTGTTAATCAAGCCGGGGCATATAGCCCAATATGCAAATATAGCAAAGTTTGCATTATAGCGTCAAGCAAGACGGGCAAGATATTCCTTGATCGTCTTTTCCAGACCGAGATACAGCGCATCACATATCAGCGCGTGGCCTATCGACACTTCGTCAGTCCACGGGATGGTTTCCTTGAAATATTTGAGGTTCTGCAGGTTAAGGTCATGACCGGCGTTCAGCCCGAGGCCGCAGTCCCGTGCCGCATTTGCCGTTTCAAGATACTTTGCAATGGCTTCTGCCGGCCCTGCCGGGTAGTTCCTTGCATAGGCCTCGGTGTACATTTCCACCCTCCTGCATCCGCACAGTGCGGCGCCTTCCGCCTGCCGGGGATCGGGATCTATGAAAATAGAGGTCCTTATGCCTTTGGAATTGAATTCCTTGCATATTTCGGTCAGGAACCCCCTGTTTGCAACGGTATCCCATCCTGCATTCGATGTCAGCACGTCATGCCCGTCGGGGACGAGGGTGACCTGGTCGGGCAGCACCTCGCAGACCAGATCGACGAATGACGGCTCGGGATTGCCTTCGATATTGAATTCCGTGGTGACGAGCGGCCTGAGGGCGCGTACGTCGCTGTAGCGGATATGCCTCTGGTCCGGCCTTGGGTGCACCGTAATGCCCTGGGCGCCAAAAGATTCACAGTCTGTGGCCGCCTTCAGGACGTCCGGCATGTTCCCGCCCCTGGCATTGCGCAGGGTGGCGATCTTGTTGATATTGACGCTTAACCGTGTCATGGGCTATCGTTTTGTGCAGGATTATTCGTCCGGCTGTTTTATTCATCGCGAATTTAATTAAATTTGCACAATCTGTTCATTATGAGGATAGGATATTTCATAAAGGATGACAGGCTTCACCTCAATCCCCGGGTGGACAACCTTCTCCTTGGCCTTCAGGCTGAGGATTACGACGTCTATGAGATAAAGAACAAGCGGGATATCCTGCCTGCCACCGAGATGGTCATGAGTCTTGGCGGCGACGGCGCCTTCCTCTCCGCCACAAAGCGCGTCGCAGAGGCCGGACTGCCTCTTCTCGGGGTTAATTTCGGCCGTCTGGGTTTCCTTTCGGAGCACAATCCAGAGGATGTACTTCTGGGAGTACCTTCGGGCAAATACCGGATTGAGGACAGGGTGCTCCTCCATGCCGAGCTTTTTGAAAACGGCAGGAAGATCACTCCGGAAGGCATAGGCACGTCATTCTGGCCCTATGCGCTGAATGAGGTTTCCGTCCACAGGCAGGGCGCTGCGGTCCTCGGGGTGAATGTCACCGTTGACGGGAGGCAGCTTCCGACCTACTGGGCCGACGGCCTGCTTGTGGCTACGGCTTCCGGCTCCACGGCCTATTCCCTCAGCATCGGCGGGCCTATCTGCATGCCAGAGGCCATGGTGCTCGTCATAGCTCCGATAGCCCCGCACAACCTTAATGTGCGCCCTCTCGTAGTGCCCCGTACTTCGAAGATTTCCATCAGCCTCGTATCGAGGGAAGACCTTTCCGTGATGACCATGGACAACCGTTCGCTGACGGTCACCCCCGATACCCGTATCGAAGTGTCAATGGCACAGTTTATGCTTAAGAAAGTCCGGCTCGACTCGTCGAGTTTCGTAAATGCCCTGTGCTCGAAACTCTTCTGGGGAGAAGATATAAGGAACAATGGATAGCAACGCATCTTTGCCGGTACATGTGTCCATAATCATGGACGGGAACGGACGCTGGGCGGCCATGAAGGGCAAGCCCAGGATATTCGGCCATAACAACGCCGTAAAGAGCGTCGAAGAAGCCATCGAGGCCAGCATCGAAGCCGGTATCCCTTATCTTTCCCTCTATGCGTTCTCCGAAGAGAACTGGGGGAGGCCGGCCGATGAGGTCTCCGGGCTCATGGCTCTGCTCGGCAGTTCGATAGACCGGGAGCTCGACCGCATGATAAGGAACGACATCCGCTGCATCGTCCTCGGCAACCGCCAGAGGCTTCCGGAAAAGCTGCAGGAAGCCATTTCAAATGCCGAGAAACTGACTTCCGGCGGGAAGAGGCTTACCCTGATAGTATTCTTAAGTTACAGCGGAAAATGGGATATCCTTCAGGCTGTAAGGAGGATAGCTGCAAAAGCGGCGGAGAATCCGTCCGTGGCCGATGATATTTCCATGGAGACGGTTGCGGAGCATCTTGTGACGGCCGGCATTCCCGATCCCGACCTTATAATCCGGACTTCCGGCGAGCAGCGCATCAGCAATTATCTGCTTTGGCAGGGGGCGTATTCGGAGTTTTATTTTACCGATACCCTGTGGCCTGATTTCCGTAAGGAGGATTTCAAAAAAGCCATCGAAGAATATTCCGGGAGGGGGCGCAGATATGGTAAAGTATAGTTATATTTGCAAAATTGCTTAGAGATTCTGACTGTGTCTTCTGCGATAGGAAATAGGCTCTTCGGAGTGGTGGTCACAATGGTTGCATTCCTGGCTTGCCGGTCTTATGCCGCAGCCCAGCAGCCTTCTTCTTTGCAGGAGATAAACTATTCTTCGTCAAATACTTATATACTTGGAGGAGTGAGGACCGAGGGCAATACAACCGTGCCCGAAGACCGCATCGTACAGCTCTCCGGCCTTGAAAGGGGATATTCAGTCACAATCCCTGGCGACCAGATATCTTCGGCTATCCGCCGGCTGTGGATGCGCCGCTCTTTCGAGGATGTCGCCGTGTCTGTGGACAGGTTCAGTCCCGCACGTGACACCGTGTGGCTTGTGATCAAGGTCAAGGAGCGTCCAAGGATGTCCGGCTGGGATTTCACCGGTGTCAAGAAAGGGGAGCGTACTGACCTTAACGAGCGCCTGCATCTGCGTCAGGGAGGCGATTTCTCGGAATATGTTTCCGCCACTTCTTCCGATATCATTTCACGTTATTTCAAGGAAAAGGGATTTCTCAACGTCACGGTGAAACCGCGCACAGTAAAGGACACCGTCTTGCAGAACGCAGTGAGGGTATATTTCGATGTTGACAGGGGCGAAAAAGTCCGTATAAGGGACATAAACTTCAACGGCAAGGGAGATGACGTCAGCGAGTTCAAACTGGCCCGCTCGATGAAGAAGACCAAGGCCCGTAAGATATATAACATCTTCAACAGCAAGAAGTTCAACGAGAAGGAATACAAGAACGACAAGAAGGGTCTCATCGAAGCCTTCAACGAACTCGGCTACAGGGATGCCAGGATAGTCTCCGACTCCATATATTATGTTGAGCCCGGGAAACTTGGCATCGACCTCAATATCGACCGCGGCAAGAAGTATTATTTCCGCAATATCACCTGGACCGGCAATTCCGTCTATCCTTCCGAGGTCCTGTCAAACGTCCTGCAGATCAAGAAAGGCGACGTATATGATATGGTGACCATGCAGAAGAGGCTCACCGGCGGAGGAAAGCAGAATGAGGTGGATATCTCCAAGCTTTACCGCGACAACGGCTATCTCTTCTTCAACATACAGCCTGTGGAGCTCTGCGTGGCGGGAGATTCCGTCGATGTCGAGATGCGCATGGTGGAAGGCAAACAGGCCACTCTCAACCGGATTGTCATCAACGGCAATGACCTTACCAACGAGCGTGTGGTCCGCAGGCAGGTTGCCACCAGGCCCGGCTATCTTTTCAGTCAGAGCGACTTCGAGCGTTCCGTCAGGGAAATAGCCTCACTGGGACAGTTCGACCCGGAAGCCATCATGGGGCCCAACGGCTATTCAATAATCCCCAACCAGGCGGACAACACCGTGGATATCACATATAACGTTACCGAGAAGCCTTCTTCCCAGCTGGAACTTTCCGGCGGATGGGGCGGAAGGACGTTTGTCGCCACGGCCGGCGTGAGTTTCAACAACTTCTCCACAAGGCGGCTGCGTGACAAGAGTGCGTGGCGTCCCGTCCCGCTTGGTGATGCTCAGAACCTTTCTTTCCGCCTTCAGACAAGCGGCACCTATTATACCGCCGTGTCGGCGAGTTTCTCCGAGCCGTGGCTTTTCGGCAAGAGGCCTACCTCGCTGAATATTTCGGCATACTACAGCCGTCAGACGAATTCTTACCTGGCATGGAATATCCTCAGCAACGACCGCCAGATGGAGGTGTTCGGTGCTTCGGCAGGCCTCGGCTATCGCCTGAAATGGCCGGATGACTACTTCGTGCTGTACAATGGCCTGAGCTGGCAGACGTACCGTCTTAACAACTGGTATTCAAATAATTTCATATTTGACGACGGCGTATCCCATAACCTCAGCTATACCGTCACTCTGTCTAGGAATTCCACCGACCAGCAGATTTATCCCCGTATGGGTGAAGACATATCCCTGTCCCTGTCGCTTACTCCTCCGTACTCGCTCTTCCGCCGGAAGGATTATGACGCCGAAGGGAACCTTTACAAGGTGGACAGCTGGAGGGACATCGATTATGACAAGTGGTCTTCCCAGAACAGGTACAAGTGGATCGAGTATCACAAGTGGTCGTTCAAGTCCAATTTCTACCAGAAACTTGTCGGAGATCTCGTCCTGCGTACGAGGGTGCAGTTCGGATATCTGGGGTATTACAACCGCAAATGGGGTTATTCGCCGTTTGAAGGCTTCTGGGTAGGAGGTGACGGCATGTCGGGTTACAACACATACGGCACCGAGGTCATTTCGCTGAGGGGTTATGAGAATTATTCCCTTACTCCGCAGTCTTACTCGCAGTACAACTCCAACCGGTATGCCTATTCCGGAAACGTGTATGACAAGTTCTCCCTGGAACTCCGTTATCCGGTTATACTTCAGCCGCAGTCAACCATTTTCGCCCTTTTATTTGCAGAAGGCGGAAACTGCTGGTCCGACATACGCAGTTTCAATCCGTTCCAGATCAAGCGCTCGGCCGGAGTCGGCGTGAGGGTATATCTGCCAATGATCGGCCTTCTGGGCATAGACTGGGGATACGGATTTGACGACAAATCAAACGGTGGAAGCAGGTTCCACTTCCTGATAGGACAGGAATTTTAATGTAAATAAATGAAACTGAATAAATTATGAAAAAGATTCTGCTTATCTCATTCGCCGCGGCCGTTGCTGTCGCATCTTATGCGCAGACTCCCAAGTTTGCACACGTCAACTATGCCGAGCTCGTTCAGCTTATGCCCGAGGCAGATGCCGCACGCGCCAAGCTCTCTGCCCAGACCAAAGAGTTTGAGGAGACATACAAAAGCATGATTGACGAGTATCACGCCAAATTGGAGCAGTACCAGCAGAAAGCCGAGTCCTGGACCGTGGCCATAAGGCAGAGCAAGGAGAGGGAACTGTCAGAGTTCCAGAACCGTATCCAGGATTTCCAGCAGACTGCTCAGGGAGAGCTCCAGCAGTCGCAGCAGGCCGAAATGGCTCCTGTTTACAAGAAAGCCAGCGAGACCGTGGAGAAACTTGCGAAAGCCGCCGGTTATATCTATGTTTTTGACAAAGGCTCCATCCTTTACATAGACGCTGCACAGAGCACCGATCTCACCCCTGCCGCACGCAAGGCCCTCGGTATTCCTGACGGACGGACCCTTGAAAGCCTTCAGGCTGAGCTTCAGGCCCAGGCTCAGGCCGCGCAGGCTGCACAGACACAGACAAAATAACTTTCATAACCTAATTTTTTTTTAAAACAATCATGAAAACAACTGAAATTATGGCCAAACTCCAGGCCAAGTATCCTCTTGAGAAGGAGTATCTTCAGGCTGTTCAGGAAGTTCTCGAGTCCATCGAGGAGGTTTACAACCAGCATCCTGAGTTCGAGAAGGCAAAGATCGTCGAAAGGATGGTCGAGCCCGACCGCATCTTCACTTTCAGGGTTACTTGGGTTGACGACAAGGGTGAGGTTCAGACCAACCTGGGCTACCGCATCCAGTTCAACAGCGCTATCGGCCCCTACAAGGGCGGTCTGCGTTTCCACAAGGCCGTAACACCTTCCATGCTCAAGTTCCTCGGCTTCGAGCAGACCTTCAAGAATGCCCTCACGACCCTTCCCATGGGCGGTGCAAAGGGTGGTTCCGACTTCGACCCGGTGGGCAAGTCCAACGAGGAAATCATGCGTTTCTGCCAGGCTTTCATGCTTGAGCTGTGGAACTGCATAGGTCCCGACCAGGATATCCCCGCAGGTGACGTGGGAGTAGGCGGCCGTGAGATCGGTTACCTCTATGGCATGTACAAGAAGCTGGCCCGCCAGTACAACACCGGTGTCCTTACCGGCAAGGGCGGCACCTGGGGCGGTTCCATCCTCCGTCCTGAGGCTACCGGTTTCGGCGCCCTCTATTTCACCCAGCACCTTCTCCAGAAGGCGGGCAAGGACATCAAGGGCAAGAAAGTCGCCCTGTCCGGTTTCGGCAACGTTGCCTGGGGCGCTGCCACCAAGGCTACCGAGCTCGGTGCGAAAGTCGTTGCCATCTCCGGCCCCGACGGTGTCTGCCATATTCCTGACGGCATCACTCCCGAGATGATCGACTACATGCTCGAAATGCGTGCTTCCAACCGCAACAAGGTGGAAGACATGGCTGTCAAGTTCCCCGGCAAGGCCCAGTTCACCGCCGGCAAGAAGGCATGGAGCATTCCCGTTGATATCGCTCTCCCTTGCGCATTCCAGAATGAGCTGAGCGAGGACGACGCCAAAGAACTCGTCGCCAACGGTTGCTGGTGCTGCTGCGAGGTCTCCAACATGGGTTGCCAGCCCGGTGCCATACACTACTTCCAGAGCAACGGTATCCTGTTCGCTCCCGGTAAGGCCGTCAACGCCGGTGGCGTGGCTACTTCCGGTCTGGAGATGACCCAGAACGCCGAGCACATCAGCTGGGATGCCAAGGAAGTTGATGACAAACTCCACTTCATCATGAAGAGCATCCACGAGCAGTGCGTAAAATTCGGTACCCAGCCTGACGGCAAGGTTGACTACGTCAAGGGCGCCAACATCGCCGGCTTCATGAAAGTGGCACAGGCAATGCTTGAGCAGGGAACCATCTAATCGTTTCCAATTGCCGATATCTGAGGGTGGCCGCAAGGCCGCCCTCTTTTTTGTTACAGTAATAATTTATAAATTTGCAGGATTCAATTGTGGCAATTGTAATTAGTTAGATATGAAACGTCTGATTTCAGCGATTGCCCTTGCTGCCGTGATACTTTCATCATGCAGCAGCGGGCACAGAACAAAAGGGGAGCGGCTGCTCGGAAACTACGCCGTGGTGGAAATTCCCGCTCCCGACCTGTCCGGAATCACGGACAATGGCAAGGAGGTGCTCAACCTCTACCGTTTTGCAGCCGACGAGGCCGACAAGATTTACTGGAAGCAGTATTTCGGCGACAAGTCCGTCATGGAAGCGGTCTCCGATCCTGCTCTCCGGGAGTACGCCCTCATCAATTACGGTCCGTGGGACCGCATCAACGGCAAACCCTTCATAGAGGGATATGGCCAGAGACCTGCCGGAGCCTGTTTCTACCCTGCCGATATGACCTCCGGGGAATTCGATGCATTGGATGACCCTGCGAAGGACAGCCCCTATACATTGATAACCCGTTCCGAAGACGGCAGCCTCAAGACAGTCTGGTATCATGATGCCTATGCTGAAAACATAGACAAGATTGCCAATTACCTTACGGCCGCTGCGGATATAACCATCAAGCCGTCAGTGCGTAATTATCTGCTCAAGAAGATAGAGGGACTTCGCAACGATGACTATTACGAGAGCGACAAAGCCTGGCTGGACATGACAGACAGCAAGATGGATCTTGTAATCGGTCCCAATGAAGCCTCCGATGATGCCCTGTACGGAAAAAAGGCTTCATACGGTGCATATGTGCTGCTCAAGAACCTTGACCGCACCGAAGACCTCTCGAAACTTTGCGCCCGTCTTCCCGAATTCCAGCAGATGCTCCCCGTGGAGCCTGAGTATAAGGCGTTTGTGCCAGGGAGCGAGTCGAATATCTTCTCCTGCAATGTCATCTATTACGGCGGTTATACCAATGCCGGATTCAAAGTCATCGCCATCAATTTCCCTTACGATGCAAAAGTCCAGGAGGAGCTGGGGACGCGCACGATCCTTTTCGACAATGTGATTCGCGACAAGTTCAACCGTACCGTCTTCCCTGTCGGCACCACCCTTTTCGAAAGTGAGCAGCAGGCTCATCTCGATGCCAATGCGTTCTATTGGACGATTGTTTTCCGCGAGGTTGCCAAAGGCCTTGGCGTGAAGGAAACCGTAAACGGAAAGGGGAGTGTCGCCGAAGCAATCGGCAACGAGGCCCTTACTTTTGAAAAGGCCAAGTCCAACGTGATCGGAGCATGGCTTTGCCGTCAGCTTGTGGCCAGGCATGAACTTTCCGGACTTCTCCAGCCTGAAGACGTCCTTACAACATTTGTCGCAAATGTCATAAGGTCTGCCCGTTTCGGAAATGCAGAGGCGACCGGCAAGGCCAATGTCATGATATACAATTATCTGGTTGACAATGGCGCTATCTTCCGCCAGGAGTCGGGTCGCTACCATATCGATTATGCGAAGCTCTCTTCCGCGATCGAGACCATGTGCGGGGATATCCTCCGAATCCAGGCAACCGGCGACGCTGAGGCCGCCGCATCGCTTGTGGGCAAGTATTCCGGCATTCCGGGCACTCTCAAGGCCGACATCCAGGCCCTTGAGATGGAGTCTGTTCCCGTTGACGTCCGCTTTACATATGGCAAGTAAATCATTCTATAATGGCAAATTCTTCTTTTAACCTGAAGTATTGTGTATTCCTGCCGATAGTGCTGGCAGTCACAATTTTCCTCTGGGCGGTTCCCACTTCTTTCTATGGGATTGACGCCCTTACTGTAGTGCAGCAGCGCGTCATCGCTCTGTTCGTGTTCGCCGCCCTCATGTGGATATTCGAGATCATTCCTAACTGGACGACATCACTTTTGGTTATAGTCATTTCCCTTCTGACTGTATCGAACAAGGGACTTGGGTTCCTATGCAAGCCTGATTTCGGCCAGCTGGTTGATTACAAGAGCCTGATGGCGGCTTTCGCCGATCCTGTGGTGATGCTGTTCCTGGGCGGTTTCGTCCTCGCCATCATGGCGGAACACTATGGCCTGGACGTCACCCTGGCGAGAGCCCTTCTGAAACTCTTCGGAACCAAGCCGGAAATCGTCCTCCTGGGCTTCCTCCTCATGATTTCCGTCTTCTCCATGTTCATGTCCAATACGGCGACGGCCGCCATGATGCTCGCCCTCCTTACGCCGGTGCTCTCCAAGCTCCCGGCCGATGATAAGGGAAAGGTGGGCCTGGCGCTGTCCATTCCGGTGGCTGCGAACCTCGGCGGTATCGGAACTCCGATCGGCACGCCTCCGAATGCGACCGCGAAGGGTGCCCTGGAACAGGCTGGCATCGACGTCTCCTTCGGCGAGTGGTGCGTCCACATGATTCCCTACGTGATCATCATGATCCTCATCGCATGGGTCCTCCTCCGGATTTTCTTCCCGTTCAAGACGAAAAAGCTCGTCCTCGAGATTCCTGAGAACACCAAGAAGAAGGACTGGAGGATGGTCGTCGTCTGGGTGACTTTCATCGGCACGATCCTCCTCTGGGCCACCGAGCAGCTGACCCATATCAACTCCAACATCGTCGCCTTCGTCCCTCTCGCCGTATTCACGGCAACCGGGCTCTTCGGCAAAGAGGAAATCAAGGAGATCAACTGGAACGTCCTCTGGCTCGTCGCGGGAGGTTTCTGCCTCGGATACTGCCTCCAGGATACCGGACTCGCCAAAGTCCTCATCCAGGCCATACCGTTCGGCAGCATGAGCGTCGTCCTCGTCCTCGTGGTCGCAGGCTTCGTCTGCTACTTCCTG
>ERZ842401.1587-NODE-1587-length-32187-cov-6.573820_pt1 | contig 32187 bp, 25 predicted proteins | sample MGYA00521270_ERZ842401 | MGnify/ENA primary metagenome ERZ842401 (study PRJEB31892, sample SAMEA3878208) | bioreactor metagenome | biome: Moose rumen | place: Sweden | collected 2011-10 | study: EMG produced TPA metagenomics assembly of the PRJEB12797 data set...
GGCGGCAATTCTGTTGCCGACGTGCTGACGGGCAAGGCCAACCCCTCGGGCAAGCTGACCATGACGTGGCCCATCGCAGCCACCGACCATCCTTCTACCAAGAACTTCCCGCAGGAGCCTGACATGTACACCTATCGCGAGATGATGGGCTGGGGCTCAGGCATCCCTGGCGAAGACTTCACCAACCACGAGGAAGACATCTACGTGGGTTATCGCTATTTCGACACTAAAGATGTTCAGGTGGCTTATCCCTTCGGGTTCGGCCTGTCGTATACCACCTTCAACTTCTCACAGCCTAAAGTCAAGGTCGCTGGCGATATCATCACGGTGACCATTACCGTCAAGAACACGGGTAGCGTCAGTGGCAAGGAGGTCGCTCAGGTTTATGTCAGCGCTCCCAAGGGCGCTCTGCAGAAGCCCGTTCACGAATTGAAGGCCTTTGCCAAGACACGTGAGTTGCAGCCCGGCGAGAGCCAGACGTTGACCATGCAGATACAGAAGCGTAACCTCGCCTCGTTCGACGAAGCCCATTCGCAATGGCTCGCTGAGGCTGGTCAGTACACCTTCCGCATCGGCTCGTCCAGTCGTGACATCCAGGCTACAGCTGTCGCCAAGCTGACCGAGTATACTGAGAAGGTCAACAATGTCATGGCTCCCCGGCAGACGCTGAACCTGCTGAAACAGTAATCTCAAGAAATATCAGATATGAAACGACACTTATTATCACTATTCATTATTTTTTCCGTCCTCACTATTTCTGCTGAGGATGGACATCAGCTGTGGCTGCGCTACAACAGCATTCATCAGTCAAAGGCGGTTTGCAGCCAACAGTCGCCTACCATCCGTATTGCCTGCCAAGAGCTGGAAAATTATTACCGTGGGGGCGACGTCACGTTAAGCATTGACACCTCAATGCCCGATGATGACGGCTATCGAATCACGGGACATACGATTAGCGCACGTCGTGACGTCGGGTTACTCTATGGCGCCTATGCACTATTGCGTGGCGAACAGGCCGGCGAGAGCCATCCCGCCTTTCCTCTGCGACTACTTAACCATTGGGACAATCTTGACGGCAGCATTGAGCGAGGCTATGCCGGCGAGAGTATCTTCGATTGGTTTCATCTTGACGAGACCCTGCTTCGTGACTATGCTCGTGCCAATGCCTCTATCGGCATTAACGGTTCTGTGCTCAACAATGTCAATGCCTCGCCTAAGATGCTGACGAAGCCTTATCTGCAAGAGGTGCAGAAGATAGCCCGTATCCTTCGCCCTTACGGCATTCGTGTTTATCTGAGCATCAATTTTGCTACTCCTATGGCGCTGGGTGATACCAAGACAGCTGACCCGCTGGATAAGAGTGTGAGCCGATGGTGGAAGAAGAAGGTCAAGGAGATTTATCAGCTCATACCCGATTTTGGAGGATTCCTGGTAAAGGCCAACAGCGAGGGACAGCCTGGTCCTGGCGACTATCACCGTTCGCATGCCGACGGCGCCAATTTGCTGGCCGATGCGTTGAAGCCTTACAAGGGTATCGTCATGTGGCGTTGCTTCGTCTATGGGGCTAATCATAAGGGAGAGGACCGTGTCAAGCAGGCGGTGTCTGAGTTCCAGCCATTGGACGGACAATTCCGTGAGAATGTCATCCTACAAACGAAAAACGGACCACTCGATTTCCAGCCCCGTGAGCCTTACAGCCCTGTCTTCGACCAGATTAGCAAGACACCTAATATGGTCGAACTCCAGATTACGCAAGAATATCTTGGCCAGTCGCGCCATCTGGTCTATCTCGCCCCCATGTGGCGCGAATTCTTCTCGTTCGTCAACCCCGACCAGTTGAAGGGCATTGCTGGCGTGGCAAATATCGGAAAGGACCGTAACTGGTGTGGCCACCATTTCTCGCAGGCTAACTGGTATGCCTTCGGGCGACTGGCTTGGAACCCCCGTCTGTCGTCTGTGCAGATAGCCCGTGAATGGCTGGAGCAGACTTTTACCTCTGACACAACATTTGTACGAACCATGTCACGTGTGATGACACAGAGCCGCGAGGCTTGTGTCGACTACATGATGCCGCTGGGTCTGCACCACATCTTCAAGTTCGACCATCACTACGGACCCGAGCCCGACGGCTTCAAGGCTGATTATCCGTTGGAGTGGTGCCCCGTCTATTACCACCAGGCAGATAAAAACGGCGTAGGCTTCAATCGTACCCATACCGGAACCAATGCCACAAGCCAGTATCGTGACAGCATAGCCCGACTATACGACGATGTGAAGACATGTCCTGAAAACCTGCTGCTTTGGTTCCATCATGTGCCCTGGACGCACCGCATGGCCAATGGCAACACGCTATGGGAAGAACTCCAGTTCCGTTACAATCAAGGAGTCCTGACGACAGAGTCGAACTACAATTTATGGCACAACCGCATGCGTCATTACATCGACCCCCAGCGTTGGCAAGAGGTAGACGAGCGCATGTACGACCAGATGCAGAATGCTCGTGAGTGGCGAGACACCTGTCTCGGCTATTTCCGCCAATTTGCAGAGCCGTAGAGCTATTCATGATTCACTTTTTTTGTTCTTACTCTGAAAAATCTCTCATCTCTCCCTAAATCTCTGGGAGAGCCTTTCTACAAAGGGGATGAGATGGGGGCATTTTTTCAATACCCCATCTTTTTTGTATTCAACCCACTACTGCTCGATGAATATTCCCACCCTGGGAACAAAATATTCCCAGCCTGGGAATAAAACGTTCCCAAAGTGGGAAAAAATACCGTGCGTATTCTATAGAAATCGGGCTACAGCACATAGAATGCAGCCAGCAGACTCTGCCTGTAGTTCTTGCTGATTTTCAACTCTTGGTAGTCGTCCATCGGTTCGTTCAGAATACAGCGTGAGTCTTGGATTTTCTTGATGTGGTTGATGTTGACGATGTAGCGTTTGTGAATCTGTATCAAGTCGCCCGAGTAGTTCAGCAGGGTATCTGCTGTTGTACGATGCCGCAGTATGTATACTGTGTTGTTCATGCAGACCACTTCCCACAGTTTGCGCTCCTGGTTGTATCGGAAGAAAGCGCAGTCTTGCAGCCGTAGCGTCAGATGTTCGTTCATCGAGTTGACCACCAATATGATGGGTTGGCGGGTGGCAGCGTAGGCAGACTGCGGAATGCCCGTCAACTTGTTTTCATAGTATCGGGTCATAATTTGGCTCAAGTCCTGTTCTGTAGGTGGTTTCAACAGATAGTCGAAGGCTTGTCGTCGGATAGCGTCCAACATGTATTTGTCGTGTCCTGTATAGAAGACTACCTTCGTCTCAGGTTTCAGTTCGTTGCGAATCATCGTGCAAAACTCTAATCCCGACATCGTAGGTAGTTCCACGTCAAGGAAAATGAGGTCTGGCTCCGTTTTGGCTATCAAGGATGCTGCTGATTCTGCATCGGTTGCCGTTCCTGCTACGGTGACGGAAAAGTTGCTTTCCAGCATGCGTCTCAACAGTTCTATAGCTTCTGTGTTGTCATCAACGATAAAGGCTTTGGTTAGTTTTTGTCTGTTCATTTTTTTGTCAGGTTATAATGATAATCATCGGGCAGCAACAACCATGAGCGACATCCTTGTTCCAAGTTTTCTATGCCAAAGTCGATTTGCTGTCTATTACACTCATTTAACATTTGGATGGTTTGCCGTACTACTCTCATTCCCGTATGCTCCTGGTAGGAGGGGCTGAGTCCTTGTCCGTTGTCTATGACCTCGACGAGGGTATTCTTTCCGTTACGGTTGATGCGGATAGTCAGTTCTCCTCCTTGTCGGCGCAGTCCGTGCTTGACGGCATTCTCCACGAAAATCTGGATGGTCATGGCGGGCAGTTTTACGCTCTTGGTGTCCACATCATCGGCTATCACCTTGGAGTATACCATCGGCTGGGGCATCTGCTGCCGTTCTATGCCCACGTAGTAGTCAACGAAGTTGAGTTCCTCTGCCAGGGTGGTTTCCAGTACGTCGGCCTGTTCTATGCCGCGTCGCAGCAGTTGGGTCAAGAGACTGAGATTAGGCTTCTTGCCTTCCATCTGAGCCAGCATCTCATGGCTCAGCGCATTGTAGATGAAGTGGGGTGTGATGCGGTTGCGCGTGTTCTCCATGCGCATGCTGACTATTTGCTGGCGCGTCTGTATGTCTTTCATGCGCTGACGGCGCCTCCACAGTATGGTGAGCACGCCCAACAGACATACCGCCAGCAATGCCACCGCCAGTAAAGCCCATGCCAGACGGCTTTGTATGCGCTCGTGGTCTATGGTCCGTTGTTGTTCCAAGAGCCGTTTGTCGTGCTCATACTGCATTAGCCGTGCATTCATCTGCATCCGTATATTGGCGTTCTCTATGGAGTCTTTCAGCTGGTGCAGTTCGTTGTGAATGCGATAAGCCTCCTCGTAGTTACCCGTCTCGCTCATGACCTGCTCTTCAGCTTTTAGCCTTAACACCTTGGCGGCTGGTATCGCCACGTCCTTCTGTTCGCAATGCCGTACCATGTGCAGAGCTTCTGCTTTACGGCCTTCTAACAAAGTCAGCTCTATCCGTTCGGTTTCCAAATAGTACAGCAAGGGCTGGAAATTGACTGCCCGGAAGAAGGAGTCGGCTTGATTGATGAACACTCTAGCAGAGTCAGCTTTCTCTAGACAAACAAAAATCTCGCCCAGATTAGTCAGGGCGGTAAAGTAGTCCCACTTCTTATCGGCATTCCCCCTGACCAATGCGGCTGCATGGGTGAAACAAGCGAGAGCCTCCTTGTAGTGCTGTTGGAAATAATGCTCGTTGCCTCTGTTGTTAAAGTAGATGAACTGGTCTGACAGGTTCATCTGCGGCAGCAATTCAGAGGTCTTCTGCCACCAGCGTTGGCTGTTCTGGTAATCGCCCATAAAGGTGTAGGCAGTGCTGACACCTAACATCAGGGCAACTTTCATGGTGTCCTCTAAACCCGTAGCATCAGCCTCTCCCAATGCCTGAAGATAGGTATTGACACTATGGTCCATCTGTCCGAGTTGTCGATATATGTTGCCTTTGTTGGCCAGGGCGATTATGCGTAGTCCATTAACACCCTTCAGCCCCTCCATCTGCTGCAAAGCCTGTTCGGTGCATGCAAGCCCAGAGTCAGGCCTGCCTAGGATAGCCGTGAAGTAGACACCACGCGCCTTTAGCCATTCAGCCTTGAGTCTGCGTCGCGCATCGTTCTCGTCGTTTTTATGTCTCGACAGGTACTGACCAATGCGTTCGCTGCTCGTCACCATCGAGTCTACGTTCATGGCTGCATACCACCGTTTGTGTTGCTCCATCAGTCGTGAATAGTAGCTGTCGCTATCGTTTTGCACAGCTCCCTCTGCCTGCCGACTGTAGCCGCAGGCTTCTGTCATTAAGATGATAGCAAACAGTGCTACCACCATAATCCATTGTAGTCTTATAGAGTGATTTATTGCCATATACGTTTGCAAAGATACGAAAAATAGTGTCTATTTCCTATTTTTTCCCTCGATAAATTATTGGTACCCCTATTGGTGTACCAATTATTTTACTCCTCTTGTGTTTTTATTTTTCCCTGTTATCGCCGTATTCGCCCTTTTGCTACAATATCGTCGTTATCTCCATTTTGAGCAATCGCTTTTTTCCATTATCTTTGCCAGTGAAATATTACTCATTAACAAACTATTATTATTATTATGAAAAAGTGCTATTGGATATTGGGTCTGCTTGCCGTTGCGCTGACGAGTTGCAGCGGTGGTGGTGATGGTGACGGGGGAAATGATTATATCAATCCAAATAAAGGTGTGAACAACACCACGGATTTCGCTGTGACGGGCGGGGTACAGGCAACGGGTATGACCTATGCTGACCTGACGGGTTATGTGAATATTCCCGATGATTATCAGAAGTCTGCTGCTACGAATAATCTTGTTTTCAGGGTAGGCGTTTACTATGGGGAAAGTGAGTCATCCCTGACAAAGGTAGAATACGGTTCACGTAGTGGTCGTACTTTTACGGTTACCCTCAAAGGATTGCAAGCAGGTAAGACATACTACTACAAGAGCTTCTTGGATTGGGGTAATTCTGGTTATGGTTGGGAGTATTGGGACAATCTTGGAACGGCAACAGAAGTAGGGTCGTTTACCACTAAGCCTGCTGCGTTCAATGGAACGATGACTACGGGTAAACCCTCCGACATCACTTTCTTTACGGCTTCTATTTCTGCTAGTGTTGATGTCAGCTCGCTGAATGCGAAAGAAACCTATATCAAGGGCCTGATATATTCACAGAATCAGTCAGCACTTTCTAGCCAATTGGCTCAAAAGTTGAGTCAGGCGGCTAAGGAGTCGACATCAGGTGGGGTCATCGAGATAACAGGGGATGGCTATTACGGTGGCTACGTCAATGGTGACCTCCATTTCAACATTAGCGATGAAAACCAGTTGTCGCTGTCAATGGAACCGGGTAATACCGTGTATTACTGTCCGTTCATCATCATCTCCGACAAATCATTTACTGGTGAGGTGGGGCAGGTGACTCTGCGCGACCTGAAAACCCGCGAGGGTTTCATTGATCTGGGGCTTAGTTGTCTGTGGTCAGCCACCAACCTTGATGCCACGTCGCCATGGGATATGGGAAACACCATCAGAGAAGATCGGGCATTGACAAAGATAAAAGAACAATATGGTACCGAAGCTCACGTACCCTCACAGGAAGAGGTGGAGGAACTAAACAGGTGCAGCATAGAGGAAATAGACAACGGTGTGCTGATTACGGGTCCTAATGGCAACCAGATTTTCCTGCCTACAACGCCCCGTACATCTGGAACGTCAATGTATGACAACTACCGCTATATGACAAGCTCAGGCGAAAGCAAGACAACGGGAAGCGGCAAATACAGCTATCAGCGTATTTATAACATTCTCTACCAGTATAATTGGAACAGCAAGGCCTTCGAGACGTATAAGGGAACTATCCCATATTATGACTCGTCGACCTACGGCAGCAATAAGTATAACTATCAGAGTGCCTATTTCCGAGCAGTCAAGCCTGGAGGTAGCGGTACAGGGACCGATGGAGGTGTAGACCTAAATACTATTGCAGGCACGTATACTACCATGGAATACCAATACTATGGTGACGAGGAGACATGGTACCATATGACTCCAGACTACGAAATGACTATTACGACCAACAGCTATAATCCGACCAGCGTCGAGATATATAACCTATGGCGGGGAGGAAAGTACATTACGGGTGAACTGAATACCCAGACAGGCGAGATTACCATTCCGTCGGGCCAGAACATTTACGACCACTCCACATACGGCAACGTGTGGGTGGAACCATATAGTGATAAAATTATTTTCACCTACGACGCAGCTACACGAACCTACTCGTCGAATATCATGTCACCAGTATGCAGCGCGGGGCGCTTCCGCTATTTTGAAGTGGAAATGGTACATCAGTAAACATTTAAGGACAAAGAACTAAAAACAATGATAATGATAAAGAAGCAACTCAGACTTTTCGGCCTTATCATGGCAGCTATGGCCATGATGTTCACGATGAACAGCTGTGGCGGCGACAATGCCAGCGACAGCACTTCAGGTGGCAGTACGACACCAAGCCTACTTGGAGCATGGTACGCCAACATCGGCAGCTACATGCTGGTATTCGACTTCGGCAGCAGTAACGTGGCATACACCATCTATGAGATAAACGGTAGTGTCTACTACATGACAACGGTGTCAGCCCCGTATTTAAAGGCGGGGGAAACGGTTACCTTCACGATAGGCGGTCAGCCGTATTCAGCTATCGTTGGTGAGAATACTCTGGTTATGACCGAACCTGACTTGGGTCGACTGACCTTGAACAGAGTGGCTGGAACAGTACAGACACAGGTGTCCACAATGGAGGCCTACTTCGACAATCTGCAGAAGCAAATTGTCAACGAGTGGTACAGCTATAATGACTATTACAACAGTTACGAAGTCTTAAAGTTTGAAGCGTCTGGCAAGGGAACGTGGACCGACTATAGAACCTATACCACCTATTCTGGACCGTCGCTTACATGGACGCGTGGCGGTTCGATGGGAATATCGTATGACAACGGCACTACTGAAAGGGTGAAGTTTAATCTCAAGGGAGGTGTTTTGAACATCATCTACTCATACGAAGGTACGGACTATACGCTTACTTACCAGCCCATGACCGACGAGGTTCGCCAGCGAATAGAGAACTTGCGGAACACTCCGACGCTGCAGAGCGGTACCTATGTGGAAAATAATCCGGATATGAAGGAGTATTTCATGTTGGAGATTGACGACAACGACATGGAGGAGTTTGTCGTTACCTACGGAAAGAAGAAAAAATTGATAGAGGGCAGTTTCTCCATCAGCGGCAATCAGATAACCATTGCAGGAGTGGATGTCAATGGCGATGGTGTTGTGAATGATAACGACAAGATGAACATCACCGTCAATGGCAATGAGTTTACCGTGGGCGGAATGACCTTTGTGCGTACGGAGGTGACCTGGGATAAGCTGATAGGCCATTGGCAGTCGATGCGTACGATAGGAGCAGCGTATGACAACGATGGCGAAACCATCCTAAACAAGTGGGACTGGACGCTGACGGGAAGCAGCACGGGCAATGAGGCTATAGACAACGAGAATATTCGGATGCTGCTGAACAGTGATGGCACCTTCCAGTTGTCGGTGATGATGAATGGTGTATGGACACAGGTGCAGGCAGGTACTTTCTCGTATGCTGACAGTAGGATAACCACCACCTTCGCGGATGGCGGACAGACCCTGACCGAGTCGTGGAAAGTCATCAGTGTCAATGACTCAGAAGCTATCATCGAGTTCTGGGATGGAGGCTACATCTATCGCTCTTATTACATGAAGAAGCTGTGAGCCCCACCTCGCAAACAAGGGAAAGTTGAATAAAATGGGGGAAGCATTTTGTACTTTCAAAAAATATCACTACATTTGCGGCTGAAAACGAGAAACGTTGAAGAATATGAAGAAGATTTTTCTGATAATGCTGGCCGCAATGTTCCTGGGAACGGCAGGCTATGCTAAGGGTGGGGCAACGGAAGCCAAGGCTGCTGATGGTGTTGAGGCTGTCGATTTAGGCCTTAGTGTGAAATGGGCAAACATGAATGTGGGTGCGAAGAAGTCTACTGACTTTGGTACTTACTTCGCATGGGGTGAGACACAGCCTAAGAAATATTATTCGTGGAACACCTATGCCTGGAGTAAAGGTGACTCTCAGTTCCTGACCAAGTATTCGACCACCGACAGGAGAACGCAGTTGGCTCCTGCCGATGATGCTGCTCGTGCCAATTTGGGTGACGAATGGCGTATGCCTACCGTGAGTGAGTATGAGGAGTTGGTCAACCCGGACAACTGCACATGGGTATGGACTACTCAGAATGGTGTCAATGGGTATAAGGTTACTAGCAAGAAGACAGGCAATTCCATCTTCCTGCCTATCACGGGCTGTCGTTACTTTGCAGACAAACAGTTTGGTGGAATCAATGGCCTCTACTGGACATCAACGCTCTATACGTCTAATCCTAACAAGGCCTGGTGTCTGGAATTCAATTTCTCTAACGTAGAGGTGTATTACGGAGATCTTTCCAGCAATCGCTTCAGTGGTCGTTGCATCCGTGCGGTGAAGTAAGAGGGAAATAAATTTGGCTCTTTACTCGTTTTTTCGTACCTTTGCCGGCAAATTAGAAATAAGGAAAGATGTTAGAAGTAAGAAACTTACACGCCAGAATAGGCGATAAGGAGATATTGCGGGGTATTAATCTGACCATTAAGGATGGTGAGACGCATGCCATTATGGGTCCCAACGGGTCGGGTAAGTCGACACTCTCAGCCGTACTGGTGGGTAATCCGTTGTATGAGGTGACTGAGGGCGAGGCTTTCTTCAATGGCAAGAACCTGTTGGAGATGAAGCCTGAGGACAGGGCTCACGAAGGGCTGTTCCTGTCGTTTCAGTATCCTGTGGAGATTCCAGGTGTATCGATGACCAACTTCATGAAGGCAGCTGTCAATGAGAAGCGCAAATATCAGGGCCTGCCAGAGTTGAAGGCAGGCGACTTCATCAAGTTGATGCGTGAGAAGCAGAAAATCGTCGAGCTTGACAACAAGTTGGCAGGACGTAGTGTGAACGAGGGCTTTAGTGGTGGCGAGAAGAAGCGCAATGAGATATTCCAGATGGCTATGCTGGAGCCCAAGCTCTCGATACTGGACGAGACGGACTCAGGTCTGGACGTGGATGCGATGCGTATCGTTGCCGAGGGTGTGAATAAGCTGAAGACCGCTGAGACCTCATGTATCGTCATTACCCATTACGACCGACTGTTGGAGATGATTCGTCCTGACGTAGTACACGTATTATATAAGGGACAGATTGTGAAGACGGCAGGTCCAGAACTGGCCAAGGTGATTCAGGAACGCGGTTACGACTGGATAAAAGCAGAAGTCAATGAGTAGCGAACAGCAATATATAGACCTCTACGAACAGGCTCGGCAGATGATTTTCAGTCATGCGCCAGAGTCGATGAATGCTGTGCGCGACAAGGCTTTCGAGGACTTCAAAGCTCAAGGCTTTCCTTCACGAAAGGTGGAGCGCTATAAATATACGGACATCGACAATCTCTTTGCTCCTGACTATGGCGTCAATCTGAACCGTCTGGAAATACCTGTGGATCCCTATCAGGCCTTCCGATGCGATGTGCCTAATCTCTCGACTTCGCTCTATTTTGTCGTCAACGACACCTTTTATAATAAGGCATTGCCACAGGTGTCGCTACCTGAAGGTGTCATCATCGGTTCGCTGAGAGAACATCCTGAGTTTATCAAGAAATACTACGCCAAGCTGGCCAAGACGAGCGAGGATGCCATCACAGCACTCAACACCATGATGGCCCAGGACGGCATGCTGGTGTATGTGCCGAAGAACGTAAAGGTGGGGCGAGCTGTTCAGGTCATTAATATCCTGAAGGGCACACCTCAGAATGCCCAGCGCGTAGTACCTAACCTGATGGTGAACCGAAGGGTACTCATTGTACTGGATGAGGGTGCGGAGATTAAAATGCTCTTCTGCGACCATGCGGCTGACGATAAGGACTTTCTGGCTACACAAGTCATAGAGGCCTATGTGGGCGAGAATGCATCACTCGACCTCTACTGTCTGGAGGAAACCCATTATAAGAATGTCCGCCTAAGCAATGTCTATATCGACCAACAGCGCGACAGTCGTGTGAACCATAACGTTATCACGCTGCATAATGGTATCACCCGCAACAAACTCGACCTGACCTTCTCTGGTGAGGGGGCGGAGTGTGGTTGCTATGGTTGTGTGATAGCTGACAAACAGCAACACGTCGACAACAACACGCTGATAACCCATCATGCATCGCATTGCACCTCAAACGAGCTCTACAAATATGTGCTCGACGATGAGGCTACTGGAGCCTTTGCGGGTAGGGTGCTGGTGGAAAAGGATGCTCAGAAGACGGCTTCGCAGATGACTAACCAGAATCTCACAGCTACCAAAAAGGCTCGTATGTATACCCAGCCCATGTTGGAGATATATGCCGATGATGTGAAGTGTGCCCATGGTTCGACGGTGGGTCAGCTGAATGATGCAGCGATGTTCTATATGCAGCAACGAGGCATCTCGCAGCAAGAGGCCAGACTGTTGTTGCAGAATGCATTTATCAACGAGGTGATAGACCACATGGAGCTCGAACCCCTCCGCGACCGCCTGCATTATCTAGTAGAGAAGCGTTTCCGTGGAGAACTGAACAAGTGTGAGGGCTGTAAGTTGTGTAAGTAAGCTGTTGTCAAGATGATGTATAATATTAATAAGGTACGCGAGGATTTCCCCATTTTGCAGCGTGAGGTCTATGGTAAGCCACTGGTTTACCTGGATAATGCGGCGACGACGCAGAAACCGCTCTGTGTATTGGATGCCATGCGTGAAGAGTACATGAACGTGAATGCCAACGTACATCGGGGAGTGCATTATCTCTCTCAGCAGGCCACCGACTTGCATGAGGCGGCTCGTGAGAAGGTGCGCCAGTTTATCAATGCTGAAAAAACAGAGGAAATCGTTTTTACGCGTGGCACTACGGAGGCTATCAATCTCGTAGCTTCTACCTTCTGTGAGTCGCAGATGAAGGCGGGCGACGAAGTGTTGGTCAGCGATATGGAGCACCACTCTAATATTGTACCTTGGCAGTTGCAGTCGATGAAACGGGGGATTATAGTAAAACACCTGCCCATCACCGATGATGGCCAGCTTGAACTCACTCCTCTCTCCTCTCTCCTCACTCCTCGTACGAAGCTCATCAGCATCGCTCATGTCAGCAATGTCCTGGGTACGGTGAATCCTGTCGATGAAATCGTGAGAATCGCTCATCAGCATGGTATTCCAGTATTGGTTGATGGCGCCCAGAGTGCCCCCCACATGCAGATTGATGTCAGACAGTTGGATTGCGACTTCTATGCCTTCAGCGGACATAAGATGTATGGCCCTACGGGTATTGGCGTGCTATATGGTAAGGAGGAGTGGCTCGAAAAATTGCCCCCATACCAAGGTGGTGGTGAGATGATTGACAAGGTGTCGTGGGAACGAACAACTTTTGAGCGCCTGCCTTTCAAGTTCGAGGCTGGAACACCTGACTATGTAGCTACCCACGGGTTGGCGACAGCCATCGATTATCTCAGTTCTTTAGGCCTCGAAAATATCGAGGCTCATGAGCAAGAACTCACTCGCTACTGTATGGAACAGCTGAAAACTATTGATGGAATGAGGATTTTTGGTGAAGCGGAGCATAAGGATGCCGTCGTCTCGTTTCTGGTGGGCGATATTCACCATTTGGATATGGGTACGTTGCTTGACCGTCTGGGTATCGCTGTCAGAACAGGACACCATTGTGCTCAGCCTCTGATGGACCGATTGGGTATCAGCGGTACGGTACGGGCTTCATTTGCCTTATATAATACGAAAGAGGAGGTGGATGCTTTGGTGAGTGGTATTCGCAGGGTCAGCCAGATGTTTTAGTTGATGCTGTATTGCGTCGACTGCATGATACGCAGTTTCAGGCGTTCTGTCTCTTCGGGCGACAACAGGTCACAATCGTCTAAATGGTTGAGGATATAACATGCCTTCATGTATGCTGAGCGAATCTGCGGAGCTGCTTGAAGATAGGATGTCCAATAAGATTCTTTTTCTGAACAAGAATCTATGACATAACGGATGAAGTCGTCATCACGCAGGAAATCGTCTACTTTGGTGTAAATAGTTTGTTTCAAGTGTTCCGTCTTTTCTTTAAGACGTAAAACAGGCTTGAATGTCATCATGTATTAGAAGAATTTACATGGCGGCCTCGCGGAGTTTCAACATACCCCTATGCATGAGATTGCGTACTGAGTGATAGTTCATCTGCATGATTTCGCAAATCTCATCGTATTTACGCTGCTCTAAATAATATAAGGTGATGGCCTGACGCTGACGTCGTGTCAAGTGTTCCATCAGGTGGGCTACCTGTGCTGACTGCATGGACTCTTGTTCTGTGTGCAAGTAGTCGTTTTCTACATCACTTATCGCATAGCGGAATTCATAGTCCTCCACAGCATCCTCGCTGGCAAAGGTTTGGCGGCGAAACTCGTCGAAGAGTCGGTTTTTCAGAGAAATTATCAGGTATGAACCTAAATTGTTGATTGTGTTTTTATCTCCACGCTTGTTGTATACCTTAACGAATACATCATGAATGCAGTCTTTCAGCAACTCCTGATCCTGGGTAATCTTCATTCCATAGTTGAATAACATCTGTATATACATGTCGTACAACTCAGCAAAGGCATGATTATTGCCAGCACAGAACTCAGTCACGAGCTCGCGGGTGCGTTCTTTAAGTTGATGGTTTGCCATGCGGTAGAGATTAGTTATATGTTTTAAGTAGTTTGTTTTCAGTTGCAAAGATATGGAAAATTCTAATATCCCATGCAAAAAAACAGTTAAAAAAATGGGAAAAATTGGTATTTACCCGATTTTTCCCATTGAATTCTTATTTTTTCTTTAACCAGAAGACTCCTGAGTCTTCAAGAGCTGCAACTTTTTTCGTTGTCCCTAATCGCCTTATCTCGCCCGTTTTTTCGTCTATCTGATATAATATATAGGTGTTGTTGGTAGGCAAGTTAACATTTTGTGCGTTCTTTGCTAACTTGTAAATCACCATGCCATCAGGGCCAGCCAGAGCGTAGTCATCGCCAGTCTTTGACGGTTCCATCGAGGAAACGTCATGTAGGAAGACTTGGTCTTTAACTGGAATGGCAGCACATGAGCCACCTGCCATCAGCGATGCCCAACACAATTCAGGATGCTTCTGAGCTGAGTAGACAACGGCCTTGCCGTATTTTGTGCGATACTCGCTAACGGCACGATATACATCTTCAAAGCGGGCACTTCCTGTCCGTATTTTGCGCAGATACTGGCGGGGTGCTACGCTTACACCACCCTCAGGTGCGTATTCTCCTTTGCTATGGTAGAACCATTGTTCAATATCAATGATGTCGACGACTTTCGAGCGGACGGGGTCGTTGAGAATAGCATCCTGCACATCTTTGTTCACGGCTAAGTCGACGAGGACATGACCATTTTCTTTCTCCCATTCAGCTATCACGTCAATCCAGAACTGCACGAAGGGTAGTGGTCCTGTGAACTCCTCGCCAATGGAGTGGATGACGTTAGGCTGACCTTTGAAGGCATCCAGCGACTGGCGAATGTACTGGCGATGCAACTCGCGCATCGTTGGATTGGTGATGTCATAGAATAGGGCGGCGGTAAAGATGCGTTTGTCGCCGGTGAAGTTGACGGGCTCCAGGAATGGCGTACCATTGACGTTGTTGGCTGTTCGCCAAGGACAGTCTACCCAATGTGCGCCAGCTTCCAGGATGTTATGTTGGAAATAGTGCTGATTTTTGAGCAGCATACCGATGGATTCTGTCTTTTTTGCAAACTGTTGGAGTCGCCAGAAGTACCATTTGTTCAACGTTGTCAAGTCGTACTTCGACATACCGTCCCACGCCAGCTCCTTGCCAGTTCGGGCGAAAGGCTGTTCGTAGAAAGGAGCCCATGCGTCGCCATTCTTTCTGCGGATGCGTTCGTGGTCGTCGCGACGACGGTCCGTCCAGAGTCCATAGTTCTGGCTGAACAGTAGGGTGTGGTTACGTTGCATTTCTGCCACAACGGAGTCTATGCGGTCAGTACCTCCCGTTCTTTCTTGTCCAGGAACAAAGCGTGTCAAGGCATATTTCGCCTTCGCCATTGTAGCATCCATCGCACGCCCATTCCACCAGGGAGTCTGGTGCTTGCCGCCTACCAATACTGCCCCGTCTTTTATGAGCCACCCGTTGGTGATGGTATAATTAGCAGGACGGTTAGAGTTAGCAGGACCAGTATGACTAGTAAAAGCCTTGATGGGTGTTACATCTCCTTCGAAGCGGGCTGAGTCAATCCACATTTGCATCGTTATGCGTGGCTGCAACGCTTCTTCAGCTAATTTGACAGCCTCTTCGATTGTTGGCGAGCTGCTGGCATTGACAGGACGGTTGTAGATACGGCATTGGGCTTCGACATCACGCCCTAAGCGCTTCTCCAACTGTGAGGCAAAGAGTGAGTAAGGCTTGACGTGCTCGTTCATTTGTCCATATTCACCATTACCCTGAATCTGTCCCCAGCAGCCATAGGAGTGGTTACGGTTCAGCGAATCGGGCGAGTAACAGAACAGGCCGGCAGCCGTCGACTGCCACATCATACTGTTGGCCGTGCTCCATCCTGCTCCAAACTTCTCCAGTTCCCAATTCTTGAAGACGATATCATTGCCGTCAATGTTGACGATATCAAACAAGATACCTGGAGCCCATGATGAGATGGCTCCGCTGGGACCAAACGACTCGTAGCTTTCACATTGAACAAAGGCATTGGGTCCTGGTGCCGTATGTCCTACGGCAAAGTCGTTGATGCCATGTTCTGAATAACAACGCTGGAAAAGTGTCATTTCACCAAAGGTAAGGAAAGTACGACGCCGGTATCCGCCAATCTCAGAGACAGGCTCCAGCGATTTACAGTCTTCAACGGTTGTCTGTCTTGCTGACTTCTGAATGATAACAGCCGAGCCGGCAAAATGGCGGAAGTTAACCATGCGGACCCAGCAGTTTTCAGCATCGGCAATATATACCCCATCCCAGCAATGGTCTTCATCCTTGGGAAGTGCTTTGTTATAGTCTGACTCCAACGACAGGTTCTCCACGCCACATTCAGCTATCAGTCCTGGTTGCTCGTAGACAACAGCCTTAGCTCCGCCCCATAGGCTGCTGATAGCAGATGTGATGGGAGCATTGAGCGTAACCTCCTTACCGTTGACTGCCACTATCTGCCGATTCCAACGGAGGTCGATGTCGCCAGGATGCCAAGCCCAATAGCCCATGCGCTTACCACCGCCAAACGACTGGCAGCCGAGTGACTCTATCCATTCTTGCGTAGAAGGACGGATGATAGCGAGGCGAGTGCCTGGTTTTAAGGCGGAACTACCGCCTTGCAGGGAACAAGCCATTGCGCCAGGATTGGTGTCGGAGACGGTAAATGTGTCCTTGACGGAAATCGCTCGCGTACCTTCTATATATATAAGGGCACCACGGTCATATCCTGTTTTGCGGAGAATGGTCTTGTCGCGTCCGCTGCCTCGCAGCACAACCCCACTTGTACGAATCCGTAAGGGTTCGCTCAGGGTAAATGTTCCTTCAGCGAGTAAGACAGCTCCACGTATGCCCGTCTGTTTGTCCGGCTTCTGACTGCTCACCCAGTCGATGGCTGCCTGTATGTTTGCAGCATCATCCGTACTGGAAGGCTGTACGTAGGTAGCCACCTTTACCGATGGAATGGGCTGTTCTGAACGTTGATAGCCACAATATGAGTAATCCATCGGCACCTCTTGGGCTACCGATGGAATTACGAAAAGTGTGGTCAGAACGACTAATAAGTGTCTTCTCATTTTTTCTCCTTTGCTTGTTTTTCTTCTACCCGCTTCATCCAGTTGTCGCGCTCCTTTTTCAGGTCGTAACCGCGGGCGGAGAGCCAGTTGTTGGTGCGTCCGCGATACTTGTCGAACCAGAAGTGCTTGCCTTTGGAGTCGGCAGCATCCATCGCGTATTCACGAGCCTCCTTGAGCCAGATGAGCACCTGCTTCTTCTCGTATTCAGAGAGCGTGGGTATCATGTCCTGTGTGGCCTGATAGTCGCGTTTCAGTCGCCCGAAGGTCATGCCGTCCTTCACAGCATCTATCTGCTCTTCCGTCAGATATTGTGCCAGAGCCGAAGCCAATTCAAAGTGGTGTTTGTATAGCTCGGCATTCAGGGCGTCCTGTTGAGTCTTGTCGTACTTGGAGTGGATGTCGTTCAGCAGGAAGTAGCGGTTGGCAATGACGTTGCGAACGTTCTCCGCTACTTGAGCATCAGTAAGTCCAAGACCGTCGACGATTTTTTGTGCACGTCCCTTGATGGTCTCCACATACTGGGGGTCCTGCCCATCCGTCTTGAGCTCCACCTGTGCACTTGCTGTCAGGGTAAGCAGCATTAACATTGCTGCACACAAAACCTTCTTCATACGCGTTGCTTAGTTGATTCTCTTGACCAGCGTGTCGTGATTGTTCTTCAAGTCAGTCCAATCCACCTTCACATTGGTAGGAATGTCGTTGATATACTTCTCGATGTTGGTATAGCCGTCGCCTGTGCAGTCCTTGTTGGCATCCGACGGGTCGTTGGGGTTCAGCCCATTGTCGATTTCCCATTCGTCGGGCATACCATCGCCGTCGCTGTCCTTCCAGGGCTTCCACTTGCTGTATTCAGGATATCCGCCCATCTGTCGCGGGTCGGTAATAATACCATTCTTGTAGCTGTCCTTAGCCAGGCGACGATATTTGAACAGTCCTTCTTCGTTCTGCGAGCGCTTGTGCAGTCCCCACATATCGCCATAGGGATTATCCTTCACCTTCTTCTCGTAGTTCTCCACGTAGTAAGCCTTTCCTGTGCGGACCTCTTCGCAGATGCGTTGGTCTACAATATCACGACAAGGAATGGTGGCTCCTGCGTAGTTCAGCACCCATTGGAAAGCACTTCTGGTATCCATCACCGTCAGGAATGGCATGTTGAAGGGCTCGTTCGAACGCATCATCGACAGCTCTGTCTCGTTGATGTCGCCATCCTTGTCGGCAATCTGTATGCCTCCCTTCCAGTTGTCTTTCGTGATTTCAGGATAGCCCTCCATGATGTTCCCATTGGCATAGACGCGACCATACTGCTTGAAGGGGAACAGTCCCTCAGAACGACTCTCGGCCTTGATGATACGATGTCCTACAGGGGTGTCTTTTGGAGTCAGAGGACCTGGCTTGTAATAGTTGTTGATGAAGTTAAACATCGACTTGAACTCACCACCGTCAGCCGTACGATGTACCCAGTTGTAGACCACGTTGTTGACGAAGTTGAAGACGCCAGCCCATCCGATGCTGGGGTTACGTCCCGTATTGTCGGCCCACAGGTTACGCATAAAGGTCGTGTTCTCACCACCGATAGTCGAGCCGAAGGCGTGGTTCCAAGTGTCAAGAGCCTTAGCCGAGATGGTGTTCTGAATAGTTACGTTGACGGTAGGGGTCTTACGCTTGGCCTTACCATCGTTCAGGTCGAACATGTGGCGATAGAACGAGATGTTCTCGTCCAAGCCCCACTCGCACGAGCAATGGTCAATCATGATGTTACCCACAGGGTTGCCTCCAAAGGAGTCTTCGCGATAGGTCACTTGCGTCTCACCACGACGGAAACGCATGTGGCGTACAATCACGTCGTGCGTGTCTACCTGGAACGACTCTCCTGCTATGATGACGCCATCGCCAGGAGCCGTCTGTCCTGCAATCGTAATATAAGGAGCGCGCACGTAGATGGGTGACTTGAGTCGGATGATGCCTGACACGTTGAACACCACGATGCGGGCGCCACCTTGCTCACAAGCCCAGCGGAAGGAGCCAGGACCGTCGTCATTGAGGTTCGTCACCGTCAGCACCTTACCTCCGCGTCCGCCAAAGGTGTACATTCCACCGCCCTCAGCACCTGGGAATGCAGGAATCTTAGCCTGACGCAGGTCGTAGGGCATGCTGGCCCAGGGCACATAAGGCCTGCCTGCTTTTGCCTCTTCTACTACAATAGGGAATGCCACAGCCCATGCAGAGTCGCTGTGAGCTGCCCATTGTTTCTTTTGCTTTTCGATGTACTGCTTAGCCTCGCCGGTCATGTCAGGATACTGTGCGCTGACAGAAAGGCTCAATGAGGCAGCCATCGCCATGAGAATCATTTTCTTCATATCGATATGTTTTTTAATGTTTAGTCTGTTTTTATGACGTATCAAAAGTCAGAATGTCTATTTTATAAACGTTTTTTTGCATTGATTTGCAATAGGAATTGAAATTTTAATAGTATCTTTGCAGCCATGAATAGACTTAGCATACTGCTGATAGCACTACTGCCAATGACTGCTGTAGCCCAAGATACCACAACGGTAAAGGGCGAACAGCTGCAGGAAGTGATTGTTAATGCCAACAACGCACAGCGCCGTCTGGGTTCCGTACAGATTGGTGCTGAACAGATACAGATGAAAGAGCTGTCCTCAGCCCCCGCCCTCTTTGGCGAGGTCGATGTGATGCGCTCGCTCCAGTTGCTGCCTGGCGTCAAGTCTGAGAGCGATGCCTCCAGCAGTTTCCAGGTGCGTGGTGGCCGCTCTGCTCAGAACGGCATCTTCTACGACGAGACTCCAGTATATAGTGTAGGCCATCTGGGAGGCCTCTTCTCAGCATTCAACGACAATGCGCTGGCTGCTGCCACCCTTTACAAAGGCCTGGTGCCCGCCCAGTATGGTAGCGCCACAGCCTCTGTCCTCGACATCATCAGCCGCACGGGCCGTACCGACCGCTGGGGAGGAAATGTCAGCATCGGTCTGCTCTCAGCCAAGGGTTCTATCGAGGGTCCTGTGGTGAAGGATAAGTTGGGACTGCTGTTCAACTTCCGTCGCTCCTATGCCGACCTCTTCCTCAAGATGACCAACTATCGCGACAATTCGCTCTATTTCTACGATACCAACCTGAAGCTGGATTATAAGATGAACGAGCACAACCGCCTGTTCTTCTCCTTCTTTGCCAGTCACGACAAGACGGCACTCTCAGAAATGGCTGATATGCGGTGGACCAATATAGCGGGCAGTCTCTCGTGGCTGCACCAGTTTCGTGGACAGTCTACCTCGCAGACGACCCTCTTCGCCTCGTCCTATGATACAGACAATGGCATCAGCTTCTTAGGTATGAACATAGCCTATCTTGGACATATCCGCCATGCGGGTCTGCGCCAGAACTTCCGCCTGGTATTCGGCAAACATGAGCTGAATGCCGGTCTGCAGTCTATGCTGACCGATGTCAAGTCGGCTGAGTGGACCCGATGGGTAAACCACGAGAAGGAGCAGCGTAAGGCGTGGGACAACAGCGCCTGGCTCAACTGGCAGTACACTCCCGTCAAGCAGTTTTCGCTCTCTGCCGGCGTCCGCTTCTCAGACTTCTCGGCCTTAGGCGGCCCTTACTATTACGAGATTGACGACAAAGGCAACATCACGTGGCTCTATCAGCGCAGTAAGAACAAGCCTGTCAAGACCCACATCAACCTGGAACCTCGTCTGAGTGTGGCCTTCCAGCCTACGGAGCAATGGAGTGTGAAGGCAGGCTACAGCCGCATCACGCAGAACATCCACGCCCTGCGCAACCAGAGTACGTCGACCCCCTTCGACCGTTACACCATCAGCTCTAACTTGGTAAAGCCAGAGGTAGCCGACCAGGCGAGTCTGGGTTTGTTCTATATGACGCCCTCTCAGGATTATGACTTCTCGCTGGAGGGCTATTACCGTCATGTAGACAATGTGCTCGACTATCGCGATGGTGTCAGCTTCGCCTCAGCTATCGAGATTGAACGACTCGTCTTGGCTGGCGAAGGCAGAGGCTATGGTGCTGAGTTTTGTGCCCGTAAGAATACAGGCCGGCTGACAGGATGGCTCAGCTACACGTTGTCTTGGTCGCAGACACGCATCGACGGCATCAGTCAGGGACAATGGTATGACGCTAACAATGACCGTCGTCACGACATCAACATCGTAGCTACCTATAAGCTCAACGATGCCTGGACGCTGAATGCCACATGGGTTTACAACTCCGGTCAGGCATTTACGGCTCCCAGCGCCAAATACCAGATAGTAGACAACTTCATCTATTACTATGCTGAGCGTAATGGCTATCGTGCGCCCGACTATCACCGACTGGATGTGAATGCCACGTGGACTAAGGTGTTGAAGAGTGGAAAGCTGACGCGTGAGTGGAGTTTTGGCATCTACAACCTGTACAATCGCTACAACCCCTTCCTCATCCGCTTTGAGGACAGCCAGTATGGACGAGGTACCAAAGCTACGCAGTATAGCCTCTTCGGCATCGTGCCTTCAGTATCGTTTAACCTGAAATTCTAAGAAAGTGATGAAAAAGAGTATATTGTTCTTGTCTTCTTTAATCTTCCTGTTCTCATCTTGTGAAAAGGAGATAGACATCGACTATCGTGAGGTTAATTCGCTTTATGTGGCAGAGGCCTCGATAACGCAGAACGGGACAACGGTAAGGCTTACCACAACGCAGAACGTTACTGACAACTCGCGACAGAATCATTACATTGAGGGTGCTACTGTGGTATTGAGCTGTAAGAAGTTGGAATTAGAGGAAACTTTGACCGAAAAGGGTAGTGGTGTGTACACATCGACGCTGAAAGGACAGCCCGGACTTACCTATGATATTGATATCGAGATAGATGGGAAGCATTTCACATCGTCGTCGACGATGCAGGAAGCACCCGTGATGAACTCTTTCCGCTTTGTGTGGAAGAAAGTGCTTTCTGAACGTTTCCTCTTTGCCGACCTGCGCGTTCAGGACACACCCGACCAGAATAGCTACTACTTTATGCACATCTATCGCAACAACGTGGGCTACCGCTGGGCAGTCATGAGCGATGAGAACAATAAGAATGGCGAGTTGCAACAACTGTTCCAATGCACCACAGAGCGCGATATGGACAAGGGCGATTCTGATGCTTTGCAGGACGGCGACGCTATTCGTCTGGAGATTCGTGCCATTGACAAGCTTTCTTACGACTACCTCTATTCCATGCAGGTGATGGACAATGCCGGAACCAACCCCATAGCCAATTTCACAGGCGGGTTGTTAGGCTATTTCTCTGCCTATCACGTGCTTACTTATCGTTACACGTTCCGTCGTAGCGAATTAGAGGAGGAGTGAGCGTCGAAAATACTTTCTTTACTGCTTATCAAGTGTGACTACGGCAGTCATACTGGTAGAACCGTTCAGCGAGAAGTCGTATTCTGCAATGACTTGTTTGGCTGAGAGCGAGACGATGCGCCATAGCAGCACGCGTTCTTCGTTGTCGAATTCGTTGCTGACAATACGTATCATAGCGCTGCTGGCAATATAGGTGCCGTGAAGTGCTTTGGTCTCTTCAACAAGGTCGAATATCTTGTTCCCGTCCTCGTCTAAAACGTAGTTGCCTGCTTCGTCGACTCTTGGTACGTAGCTGGACTCCAGATAGGTTATAGCACATGTGCCATCCTCGTTGAATATGACATTTTTGTAGTCAAACTCCAAACCAGGATCCTCGTCGCTACGGATGACGTAAGAGAATGCCCACTTGCCAGGCAGAATTTCGCTTACCATTCCGTCATCGCTATCGTCCAGCTTGTCGCAACCCGTCAGCAGCAGGCCGCACAGCATGACCATCCAAAGCATTACTGTATTCTTCATGGTTGCAAAGGTACGAATAAGTCGGCAAAAAAAGAAAATAAATCACAAGATATTTTCTTTTTCCCTCGAAAAGATTTTTATGTTGCTGGCTTAACAACTTATGTTGTTCGCCCAGCAACACCTGTTGTTCGACCAGCAACATGTGTTGCTCGCCCAACAACATAAAATTCCTAAGGGGCAAAAAAATGCAGGCACACCTTTCGGCGCGCCTGCATTCTTATGCTATTTGTAAATGAGATTACTCAGCAATCCAACGGGGGTCACCAGCTTTAGCAGCATCGCCTGAAGGAGTCAGGTTCAGACCACCGTTCTCAGCTGTGAGGTCGAGTGCATTGGTGGGAACTGTGAAAGGAGCAGCCTCCAGTTTGGTAGACATTGAAGCTTCCTGACCTTCACCAAAGCCAAAGTTGTTCTCAATAACTTTTGTGCAATTTCCTTGAGCAAACTTGCTGATATTCTTTACGTCAACATAAATATTACCAGTCATAGTAATATTAGTCTTGGAATTGTTTACAGTATTATTGCCGAAGTTCTTGCCCTTAAAGGTGTTGATGAGTGTATTGTTTGTGAATACCCAGTCGTAAGTTGATGTGCCATTATTGGTACCAAAAGCTTTTGCGGCATTACTTGCATTAGCAAAGCGAATGAAGAATGCGCTGCTGGTTTCGTTAATGTTGTAGATGGTGCTATTAGTGATGCTGATATTCTTGATGGCACCCTTATTGTTTGCAGTAGCGTCGAAAGCAATAAAGTTCTTATCCTTATTGTCAAGCTGGATAATGCTGTTCTCGATGATAAATGAAACAAGTGCCCAGTCCTGACCATTAGACGAAATAATGCTGTTCTTCAGATTCTTAATCATTACATTCTTGATAGCAACTTCACCTAACAGATTGAAGTCTGTAGCAGCAGCATCCGTATAAACATCCTGGTTCTTTACTTTTCCGCCTTCTGCACTTAAGGCAATCAGCGGGTCGGCAATAGCTGTAGCGTCAATAACAGCGTTCTCCAAAGCCAAGTTGTCTGCAATAACGAATTTAGCGTTAGCAATTCCGATAGGAGAGTCTTCTGTACCACAAATGCCTACAGTCTCAGTAGCCTCAATGGTTGCAGGAGCTTCTGCATTACCGTTGATGCTGACGTTGTTCAGATTCTTACCCAAAGTAATCTTAACACCGCCGGCAACGTTAAGAATCAGAGGGCTTTCGTTCTGAATCTCAACCTGACTCAGGTCAAGGTCTGCAGATACGTTCAGTTCAACGACATTCTTAGGAAGGGCCAGAACGCCATCCTTTGCATGAGAAACGATGACATCAGCCAGTTCTGTGCCATTGTCAATAGCTGCTTCTGTTGGAACACCAGGTTTGCTCTCGTTAGCGCAAGACTGGAATGCAAAAGCGCCAACCAACATCAGGGCTGCGCCAAAAATTAAGCTTTTCTTCATAATGTTTTGTTTTAAATTAAGTATGTTTTTAGAGTTGTTTCGTGTATTAATTCGCTGCAAATTTAGGGAATATCCGTGAATTAACCAAATTTTTTTGAGTTTTTGTTTAAAAAAAGCGATTATCCGTTGCCAAAGTGCCTTATTTGTTTGCAAAGTAACAAAAAAGTATTATCTTTGCATGCGAAAAAGTAGCCGAAATCGACAAAAGAAATAGTGTTAAACAATTAAAATCACTAAGTAGTTATGAAGAAAATTTATGTTTTTGGTGGTCTGTTCGCGCTGATGTGTACCTTGGTGGCCTGTGGTGGAAAGACCCAGAGTAACCCGGAGGCAGACTCTCTGCGTACTGAGCTGAGGGCTCAGATGGAAGCGATGGACGAGATTAGTCTCTTCCTGGATGCTGTCAATGTGAGCATGGATAGTGTGATTAACATGGAGGGAGGCCTTCTGCGCACATCTAGTGAGAGCCCGCTGTCACAGAAGGACCAGATTGAGAAGAACATCGAGTCCTACAAACTCATTCTGCAACAGCAGCGTGAGCGTCTGGACGTGCTGGAGAAGAAGCTGAAGGACAGCAACGCCTATGCCGGCAAGATGCAGAAGACGATAGCTGCCTTGAAAAAGCAGCTGGAAGAGAAGGACCAGGCTATTGCCACCCTGTCTTCTGAGCTTGAGCAGCGCAACTACGATATTGCAGCGCTGAAGGAGAATGTAGAGCAGCTGAACATCGAGGTGGCTGACTTGGTAGAGGACTCGAGAGCGAAGTCTGACTCCATCGACAAGCAGGATGCCCAGCTCAACGAGGCCTACGTATTCATCGGCTCAAAGAAGGAGCTGAAGGAAGCCGGACTTGCTCAGGGTGGTACGCTTTTCAAGAAGCTGAAGTTTGATGCCTCGAATGTGGACAAGCGTCTTTTCCAGAAGATAGACATCCGCAATACCACGAAGTTCAACATTCCTGACGACGATGCTGAGGTGCTGACCCAGATGCCTGCTGACTCGTATAAAATCAGGAAGACTGGCGACGACTCCTCTGAGCTGGTGATTACCGACCCTGCCCAGTTCTGGAGTGTTACGCGTGTTCTGGTTGTCAAATACTAAGAGCGAATAGATGTTGGCAAAGCGTTGGACATTCATCGTCTGTCTGTTGGCTACCCTCACGATGCAAGCATCAGACTTGTTGCCTCGATGGGGAGACCGCTATTGGACGGACTCTGTGCCTGAATCTATGCGCAAAAGCTATATCACTTTTGGTGAACAATATGCTGGCAAGGCTTGGAATAGCCTGCCAGCTATTGTTTTTGCTGAATATAAAAAGACAGGCAATCGGGTCAACTACGAACAGCTGATGTTTGAGAAACGCCGACAGCTGGCAGCCCTCGTGATGGCTGAGATAGCAGAGGGCCGACGCCGATTTCTGCCTGACATCATCAACGGTCTGCAGAGCACGCTTGAGGAGACGTGGTGGGGCCTGCCGGCACATTACAAGACGGAGCTGCCAAAGGCAGAAGACCAGACGGTAGACCTTTTTAATGCTGAGACGGCCTCGCTGGTGGCTTATACCCGCTATATGCTGGCTGATGAGTTGGAAAGATTCTCGCCCTTGTTGCCTCAGCGTATCGACCAGGAGATAGCACGACGCATCCTTCAGCCGGCCGTAAAAACCCGTTATTGGTGGAAAACTGCCGGCATGAACTGGAACCCCTGGATATGCTCTAACTGGTTGGCCTGTGTCCTGTTCTGCGAGCATGATGAGGCGCGTCGGACGGAAGCCGTCAGCCAGATTCGTCAGGCCTGCGACGCCTTCGTGCAAGCCTATCCGGCTGATGGCGGCTGCGATGAAGGTCCTCACTATTGGGACCGTGCAGCAGCTTCGATGTTCGAAACGCTCTACCTGCTGCAAGACAGCACTTTCACCCCTAAAGTCAAGGCGATGGAGTCCTATATATATAAGATGTATATAGGCGACGGCTATGCGGTCAACTTTGCTGATGCCCATGGGAACAGGGCGTTGCTCAATGTGAACATCGCCTATCCTTTCGGTCTTGTCACAGGCGATAAGACGATGCGTCAATATGCGGCCTACATCGGTCAGCAGGGAGATATTCTGCAACATGCTGCCCAGTTCTACGACAAAAGCGGCAACTGGCCTTCGTTAGCCCGCGAACTCATATTCCTTAAATATATCCGGTCGTATCTTCAAGAGCGACCTTGTGAGCCTCGTCTTCAGCAGGTATGGCTGCCCGACTTGCAGGTGATGACGGCTCGAGAACCCTTTGTCGCCTTTAAGGGAGGACATAACGGGGAGAGCCATAACCATAATGATGTGGGCTCTTTCATCGTCTATGCAGACGGCAAGCCGCTACTGATAGACCCAGGAGTGGGGGAGTATACGGCAAAGACCTTCTCGAAGCAGCGTTATGAGATATGGACCATGCAGTCAGACTATCATAATCTGCCTCGTATCAACGGACAGTCGCAACGTGAAGGTAAGCAGTACGCTGCCCGCATGGTAAAATATAAGCCTGGACAGCTGACCCTTGAATTGCGAGAGGCTTATCCCCACGAGGCCCAGATTCGTTGGTGGAAGCGAACGGTTAAGACGCGAGTCAAGCGTAGCGTAGAGGTGACGGAAGACTTCTGTCTTGATGCCTACGTTGCGCCTACCCAGCTGATGCTGATGACTCCTGTCAAGCCTGAACGGGGGGAAAGTGGTATCCTGCTATTGGGAGACCACCGCCTCGTTTATGATGCCAGACAGTTGGAGGCGGCAATAGAGGACATCAGCCCGCTGTTAGACCCCGTGTTACGTCAAATGTGGGGCCAGCAGATGTATCGTATCGTATTGACCGTGAAGAACAACGTGTTGAAAGCAAAACTTAAATACTATATCCAATGAAACGAATCCTATCCATACTCCTTTTGCTCACGATGGTGTCGACAGTCATGTTAGCTGCCAAGAAGACATCAAAGACACAGACCGACCGCGAATACTGGGTGGAGGTGGCTTATAAGCTGGCTCAGCCAGTATTGGAGAATATGGCTCGTGGCGAACTGCAGAAGAAAATGCAGGTGGAAGTCAGTCCTACTTGGGACGGACGTAACAAGAAGGTGACCTACATGGAGTGCTTTGGACGTCTGATGGCAGGCCTTTCCCCTTGGCTCACCTTGCCTGACGACGATACGCCAGAAGGCCAGAAACGTCGCCAGCTGCGTGAGTGGGCGCTGCAAAGCTATAAGAATGCGGTAGACCCCTCCTCACCCGACTATCTGTTATGGCGCCAGGAGGGTCAGACGCTGGTCGATGCAGCCTATGTGGCAGAGAGTCTGATTCGTGGCTATGATGCCTTATGGGTGCCCCTTGACAGTCTGACGAAGCAACGTTATATCCAGGAGTTCAGTCTGTTGCGACGCGTCGAGCCGCCCTACACCAACTGGTTGCTGTTCTCTTCTACGGTAGAGAGCTTCCTGGCTAAGGTGGGTACTTCCTATGATGCCTATCGTGTAAACATGGGTGTCCGTAAGACGGAGGAGTGGTATGTCGGCGACGGCTGGTATTCTGACGGACAGGGCACCTTTGCCTTCGACTACTATACCAGCTACGTGTTTCATGCCATGTATCTGGAGACGCTCCAGAATATGGCTGACGCCAAGGGCTATGGATGGGGCATCAACTACAAGCAGTATTATCAGCGCGCCTTGCGTCGTGCACAGAAGCATGCGGTCATCTTGGAACGTTTCATCTCACCCGAAGGCACTTTCCCAGTCTTTGGTCGTAGCATTCCCTATCGCATGGCTGCCCTGCAGCCTCTGGCACTCATGGCCTGGTATCAGACCCTGCCTGAAGAGTTGAGCAACGGACAGGTGCGCAGGGCCTTGACTAAAGTCATGCATCGGATGTACGATACTCAGGATAACTTCAACGAAGGAGGATTCCTGACCATAGGCTTCTGTGGCTCACAACCTAATGTGGCTGACTGGTACACCAATAATGGGTCGCTCTATATGACCTCTCTTTCACTCATGCCTCTTGGCTTGCCTGCCACCCATCCTTTCTGGACGGATGCAGAACAGCCTACCACTCAGGAAAAGGCATGGGGCGGGCAACCTTTCACCAAGGACCATTTCTGGCGGGATGAGGTTCCTGAGATGCAACGTCCACAGGCTATTCTCCAGCTGATAGACAAGGTGAACACCTCGTGGCAGTCACGTCATCCTGCTGAGGTGCGTGCCTTCTGGGACGAGGCTGCCTATCATACGGGCAATATGGAAGCCTATAAGTTGACGCGCAAGGAGCACTATCGTGCCTATTCTGAGCGCTGGGCCAAGCATAACCATTGGAAGGGGGCTACGGGAGCAGACCCCACCAAATGGAAATACAAGCAGTATGGCGAGGGGCAGGACTACGTGTTGTTTGGCGACTGGCAGATATGTTTCCAGACCTATCTTGACCTCAACCAGCTGTCACCTGACGACAGGAAGACAGCCCGTGCCAAGGAGGTGATGGGGTATATCGCAGACTCAAAGGCTACGGATTATTGGTGGTGGGCTGACGCACTCTATATGGTGATGCCGGTAATGACGAAGATGTATCAGCTGACGGGTGATACCAAGTATCTGGATAAGCTCTACCAGAATCTGTGCTATACCGACAGCATCATGCTTGACCCAGAGACAGGACTCTATTTCCGTGATGGTAAGTATGTCTATCCGAAGCATAAGACGGCTTCAGGCCAAAAGGATTTCTGGGCTCGTGGCGACGGATGGGTGCTGGCAGGACTGGCTAAGGTGTTGCAGGACATGCCTACCACATACGTCCATCAGCCCTTCTTTAAGGAGAAGTTCATCCGGTTGGCTCATGCTGTGGTGCAGTTACAACAGCCTGAAGGCTATTGGACCCGTTCTATGATGGATGCCGAACAAGCCCCTGGGCCTGAGACCAGCGGAACGGCTTTCTTCTGCTATGGTTTGTTGTGGGGTGTCAATCATGGTTATCTTCCTCGTCAGACGTTTGCTCCAGCCATTGCTAAGGCTTGGAATTATCTGACCAGGAAAGCCCTTCAGCCAGATGGAAGGGTTGGCTATGTGCAACCCATCGGCGAGCGGGCTATTCCTGGTCAGACAGTAGATGCCAACAGCGAGTCCAACTTCGGCGTTGGTGCATTCTTGCTGGCTGCTTGCGAATACTACAGGTACATTAATTCATAGCGAAGAACAGACCATCGTTGGCAGCCATGCGAGCCTCAGCTACGCCAGCCTCGTTGAGGGTGAAGTTCTTGGTCTCGCCATTAATCTGCGACTGGATGGTACCATCGCTGTTGAAGCGGAAGATTTCCTTCTGTACGCCGTTCTGCTCCATAGACCAAGAGTCGTTCTCAGCATTGTGGATGAAATAGGTAATCTCACCAGTAGGCGCCTTGATTTCATAACCGTTCTTCAGGGTGGTTACGGCATAGTAGCGACCATCCTGACCCATCACCTGCTGCGTCTTGCCGATGTTATTGGCTGCAACAGGGTTGTTGCCTGACCAGAACTCGATGCTGTTCAGTACCAGGACATCGGCCAGCGTGCAAAGCGTACCTGCGATGGGAACGAGGATAAGACCGGCGATGGCATTGACATACTTGTTGCTTGTCATTTGATTCTGCCAGCTGATGTACTTATTCCACAGACCGTACTGGCCTATAAAACATGAACTGAACAGGAAACTTCCTGCGAGGAGGCATACTGCCACTTTCAAACTGATTTTTTTCATAACTGTTTAATTGTTTAAAGGGTTTATGTTTAAATAAAAAATAGATTCTGGTCCCATGCAGAACAGCAAGTCAAGGATGCTCAGGTTAGGCTGGAATCCGTGTTTGCGACTAAAGACCTGCCAATATTCCTTCGGCTTGAAGTCGGGGTCTGGCTGAGGGTGCTTGGCGCTGATGACGCTACGGTAGTCGTTAGGGTGCTTCTGCACATATTCCTTACTGTATTCCACCTCAGGATGGATATCGATAAGCTGGCATATCGTTTGTCGTATCTCCTCGTTGAAATCGACCAAGAAGGTGTATTTCTTCTCGAAGAAAGGACGGATGTCGTCAGCATAATAGTCGAAGAAAGGACTCTCGCTATAGGCGCTCTGCAACGCATTCCAATGGATGCGTCGCCATTGGTTGTGGTCGCTGATGCGCAGGTCTTTTACCAACGTTTTGTCATCCGTATGCTCCACAGGAACTGTCAGCGCCTGCTGTCCGTTAGCTGTTGCAATGACACAGCGGTTGCGGTAGGTCTGCTTTTGGTAGGAGTCGTGTTGCTCGATGATGCAATGGTTGTAGCCACAGAGTTTCTGATACCATTGTATGGGGCCGAAATAGGTTGTCTGGAGCAGCGCCGTAGTCATTGCAGTCGGATGTTTTTACGATTATACAATACGGTGACCACACGCCCGATGATATTGCTCTCAGGGATGAATCCCAAATGGCGGGAGTCTACAGGGTTACTGGGATTGATGGCCTCCAACCAGTAATAATCGCCCTTGGCGCAGTTGATGAGTCCTGGCACCAGCAGAGGCCCGCTCTGGGTACGGATGGTATCGCCAGGAATGGCTGTACAACGGGCAATCATCAGACCTGATGGTGAGCCGTTGGGGGCGGTGAAGGCTACGATGTCGCCTTTCTCTACGGGTTGGCGCATCAGTCGGCTGTAGGGTAGCAGCCTGTTGCCTTCTATACGCATCCCATAGCTACAGCGATTGATGAGCAGGCAGTCACCGTTCTTGAAGAGTGGCGACAACCCGTTACCATTGACGCTGTGTATAGAAACGACTAAGGTACGTACTATCAGCATCAGAGCGAATGCTGATGCGAACGATATCACGTACTTTAGCCATTTTGCCATTCTCTAACCTCTAACTTCTCACCTCTACTTAATATTATCAACGAAGCGGAACAACCGGTTCCAGCGGATGCCACCAAAGCCACCGCGGTCAGGGTCAGAGCTCCACCAGATGAAGATGGGTTTGCCCACGATATGGTCTTCAGGCACGAAGCCCCAATAGCGGGAGTCGAGCGAGTTGTGACGATTGTCACCCTGCATCCAATAGTAGTCCAACTTGAAGGTGTACTTCGTCGTCTCCTTGTCGTTGATGTATATCTTGCCGTCCTTCACCTCCAACTTATTGCCTTCGTAGGTACGGATAGGACGTTCGTAGATGGGCAGGTTCTTCAGCGTCAGGTCGATGCTCTCGCCCTTCTTTGGAATCCAGATGGGACCGTAGTTGTCACGTGTCCAATGCAGGTTACCGTTCAGCGGGTAGGTTTCCAGGTCGCTGGCATCTGTGTTCAGCTCTACTTTCTCTGCGATGTCACGCTTCATTAGTTCTTGTGCGGCATAGTTGGTCAGCGGCATGTAGCCCTGTGTATTCAGACTCGTCAGGTCTTCCATCGTGATGCCCAACTCCTTCATGGTGTCGTCGTCCAAACGTTGCTTCAGCTTCACATGATAGGTATATTGCACGTTGTCGGGCTCCTTGTTGGCCTTGCCGTCAATATAGATGATGCGGTCCTTGATTTGCAACGTCTGACCAGGCAGACCCACACAGCGCTTCACGTAGTTCTCGCGACGGTCCGTAGGTCGTGTGTCTATCATGCCATACTCCTGCGGGTTCTGTGTAATAGCCTGACGTCCAGCCTGATAGATGGTATTGAAATACAGCGGCAGCTGCTCCTGTGTCAACGAGTCAGGATTGGGACGCTCAGGATAAATCTGATAACCCATCTGGT
>ERZ842401.1589-NODE-1589-length-32153-cov-5.268677_pt1 | contig 32153 bp, 24 predicted proteins | sample MGYA00521270_ERZ842401 | MGnify/ENA primary metagenome ERZ842401 (study PRJEB31892, sample SAMEA3878208) | bioreactor metagenome | biome: Moose rumen | place: Sweden | collected 2011-10 | study: EMG produced TPA metagenomics assembly of the PRJEB12797 data set...
GGAGCTATGGGATGATGCTGCAAAGGCTCTGAAACAAGGTACAGAGGTGCAGACGAAACTCTCGGGCCGTGCGTTCGACTACACGTTCTGTCCACAGGACGACTATTACCTGAAAGCACACCTCTTTGGCGACATCTTCGCTGGCGACCAGCTCACGGCAGCCGACCGCGAGATAGTGACCGTGGCGGCGCTGAGCGGACTGGGTGGCGTGGCTCCGCAGTTGGCAGCCCACAAGCGTGGAGCCGTGAATATGGGTAACTCGCAAGAGCTGGTTGATGAACTCTGCGCCTGGCTCGACCATGAGGGTTACACTTTGCGCAGCGATTTCCCGAAGGGCGAGCTCAACACCGGCTATGCCCAGTATTTCATCCACGACAGCTATCTGGCACCCATCCAACCCGCAAATCTCAACGAAGGCGAGAAGACTGTGTTGCCCATCGCCAACGTCACCTTCGAACCCGGCTGCCGCAACAACTGGCACATACACCACGGCATGCACCAGATTCTCATCTGCGTTAGCGGTCGCGGCTGGTATCAGGAATGGGGAAAAGCCCCCGTCGCTCTCACACCTGGCACGGTCATCGACATCCCCGAGGGCGTGAAGCACTGGCACGGCGCACAGAAAGACTCGTGGTTCCAGCACTACACCACCCACGTCAAGACAGGTGGCGAGGAAAGTAACGAATGGCTGGAACCTGTCAGCGACGAGGTGTATGAGCGGTTGAAGTGATTGGTTCATATTTATTAGTTCATAGTTTTATAATCTCCGAACGACGATAAACGATAATTTTTATGAAACGACAATCCGCCGAAAGGTCACAGATCTTTTTGCGGATTGTTTGTTTTTTAGGTGGATTATTCACATTTTATTCATTTATAGAACCCACCTTTGAAAACTATTTGCTATCTTTGTGCCAAAGTTTAATGCAAATATGTATTTCACAGGAATTATCATCGCCATTATGACCTTTCTCACCATTGGACTGTGGCATCCCATCGTTATCAAGACAGAATATCACTGGGGCACTCGTCCCTGGGTGCTCTACCTGCTCATTGGTGTCATCTGTTGTGTCACTGCACTTTTCATAGAGAACATCTACCTGTCGTGTTTCTTGGGCGTGTTTGGTGCTTCATCACTATGGGGCATCGGCGAGCTGTTCTCGCAAAAGAGACGTGTGGAGAAAGGCTGGTTCCCAATGAACCCCAAGCGCAAGCATGAATATCGCTCAAGCAATGAGTGAGCTTATATAAATAACTCAAGTTTATAAAACTTTATAAACTTGATGTTTAGAGGTTAGAGAAGAAAATTTTGAAAAATTTTCAATATTTCACACTGATTATCCTCTAAAAATGTGATTAAGCGAGACAATCAGAAGCGAGTCTGACATCTGAAATCTGAGGTCTGAAATCTGAGTTGCTTTCGAGCGAGAGCATTTTATCAAAACATTAAACTTTGAGCAAGTTAACAACTTTCGAAACTTAAATAATATGATAGACCAGATAATTGACTATAACAAGACATTCGTAGAACAGAAATGCTACGAGAAGTATATTACCAGTAAGTACCCCGACAAGAAATTGGCTGTGCTCTCGTGCATGGACACCAGACTCACCGAGCTGCTTCCTGCCGCTTTGGGGTTGAAGAACGGCGACGCCAAGATAATAAAGAATGCTGGTGGCCTGGTAATTTCGGCATTTGATTCCGCTATGCGTAGTTTGATAGTCGCCATCTATGAGCTGGGCGTGGAGGAGATCATGGTGGTGGCACACTCCAATTGTGGAGCCTGCCACATGAGCTACGACCACTTCCACCATGAGATGATTGCTCGTGGCGTGACCGAAGAGACGCTAAGCACCATCCACAAGTGCGGCATCGACCTTCATCACTGGCTCGAAGGATTTAAAGACACGCCCCACTCGGTGCACACCACAGTAGAAATCATCAAGACTCATCCGCTCGTTCCTGAAGATGTTGTGGTGCGAGGCTTCATTATCGACTCCGAGACAGGCGCGTTAGAAGAAATAATGGAGAAGTGTGATGTGGATTAGACTTTTTGTAGCATGATTAAAGAGATGTTATATGTGGGAACAGATGAATTTATATCGGAATCGGCTGCATTAAAATCTTGCAACGTGGCTCGCTACGCAGCTTCACCTATAACTCCGCATCAGCTCAATGTAAATCCATAATCGTCTCAAATTAATTTACGCCATAACTCACAACGATAAAATATAATATTATTATGAAAGAGATAGAAACATTGGATAACGTGATAGGGGATCTCGACCCAAATAAAAACTTTTTGCTGGAAAATGCACGGCTGATGGGCTTCAATCTTGACCATAAGATGGACAAGATGAGTGAACACAAAATAAGGAAATGTTTGGCAGCAGAGATTCTGAATAATCCCAGGCAGGTACTGAGCCGGTTGCCCGACGAAGACCTGCAATTGCTGCTTATCCTTAAAGACACAGAACCGGGAATAGGGATGAAAATGCACCCCACAAACCAGATGCCTGTTATGGTGATGTTAGGTTTGGCATCTATTGATGATTATGATGAGAAACTGGATATTGTGGGTATAACAGAAGACTTCAAGGAAGCTGTAAGGTCTTGCATTGAAGAGGTGATGGAGTCTTTTGAAGTGAAATTCAGACTTGTGATAGAGCAGTTTGTCATAGGAGCGCTTAACATCTATGGTATGCTAACCAAGAGTGAGCTGAAAAATATCTTGAAAAACAGTTTTGAGCTAGAAGATGATGGTAGCGGTCTGTTTGAACAGGTCTTCCCACAGTCCATCACGCTGCAGATGCATTATTATAAAGGATACAATGGAAGAGATGACTTTTTCATTTCCCCCTTCGTGCATGACTTTGGTGTCATAATAGATGAAATCGAAAACCGCAAGGAGGTGAAAACGTTGAAATCGTTTGACATAGATGACATTAAGCAAGCAGGAGAGATGCCTGTGCCTGATATTCCAAACCCCATGAACAACAAACTAATGGATATGCTGCAAATAAAATTGGGGTTAGATGAGGAAATGGCTTATTTCTGCAAGTTCTTGTTGTGGCAAGAGGCACAAGACATGTGTAATGGACCTGCTGAACTAATCCAGATAATACTTGATGAGGTTGAGCACGAAAAGGCTCTTGATAATATAGACGTTTATAATGAAGTGATACAAACTGTGACCGACTTCCTCAACCATGCACCGCGATGGAACATGCGTGGACGCTGCCCCATAGACATGATGAAAGACATGCCGCGCATGACATCGGCACCACGCATCTCAATAGGACCAAACATGCAGCGCTTGGGATACAAAAATGACGATATGCAACGTCTTATCGACAAGGCATGGAGTGAACAGCAAAATCAAGTCAGCGACGATGACTATTACGGCTATGATTTTGACAACCTCGACTCCGTCATGCCAATCATAGCACCACCAAAGGTGGGTCGCAACGACCCATGCCCCTGTGGCAGCGGCAAGAAATATAAAAACTGTTGTGGCAGAAACAACTGACCTTTGCAGGTTTAGACTTTCGAACAGACGATACGTTGAAGGTAGTCAGAAACCTGACGCATGACACTCTTTGCTTAGAAATGAAAAAAAATAGCGTTAACATTTCAAATAATCACCACAAAGCAGTTAGAATCAAAAAATAGTTGTATATTTGCAGTTGGATTGTGGAAACAATTCAAATACATTTTGGAAAATAGAAGCGACATGCTTATTCTTGCTGATTGAAAACCTGAGAAATTTTCATATTGATATGCAAGGGAAGAGCTTGACGGCTTCCACGTTTAGGCGTGGGCTGCACTTATATCCCCTTTTTGCATATCAGGTTTTCTCAGGACCTTCAATCGGCAAAGCGTGGCATAGCAGTCCTCGCTTTTCGTGTTGTATAACGCCATCTTTGGGATTGCGAGGTGGCAAAAATCTTTCTTGCCCCATGACATTACAAGACATTGTTGACAAGTATGAAGGCGGGCTAAGAAGCGCAAAGACCAAAGCCCAAATGCCTTGTTTTGGCCAAGGCGCAAAGCCTCGACGCAATTTCTACTACGACATCAAGTATGTGCGTGATTTAGAGATGAGTGGTGCGAATGACTATGACTTACTATTTGCCTGCGTTTTCAATCGCGAACGACACTTGTGGCTGATGAGCGAAACACTTGCCAAAACTGTAACAACCACTCTTCTCAATGGTAACATCCTTGGCGGCATGTATGCTAACTTTGATGAATTGTATGATGCAGTTAGAAATCTTCTCAAAACAATAAAAAGCATTGGAGATGTAGCATACTACGACGTCTCCTTGCGCATCGGTGCCCTGAAGCGATTTCGGCTCTATCCTACCAACAAGGTGTATTATCATTCCTATCTGCGTGAAAGTGCCCGCAAACTACTTGGAGTGAGTCGTGTAAGCTCATTCCGAATGGATGTTTCTTATTTCAGATCCATTCTCACTGACATGCCGGCAATCTTCATTGAAGATTTCCTTTGCAGTATGCACGATGACATTTGCTCACCTTCGTTCACGTTTGGAAAACTACCAGCAAAATTTAATCTAACAGTCAATACTTACTTTTAATAATGAAAGAAAAAATGAAAAAGATAATATTTCTTGCATTGGCGGCTGTAGTGACTCTCGCTGCTAACGCCTACGACTTTATGGTCGACGGATTATGCTATAATATAATAAGCGAGAATGAAGTTGAAGTGACATATCAGCGAGAAGTTGCTTCTAATGATTATAATTACCCTACATATTATTCTATTGAACAAGACATTATAATTCCATCAATTGTTGTTTATAATAATAAGGAGTATTTTGTGAGATGTGTGGGATGGCAAGCTTTTCAGAATTGTAAGAACTTGAGAAGTGTGGTTATACCAAACTCAGTAACATTAATAGAGGCATATTCTTTTCTAAATTCAGGTTTAAAAAAAGTAACTTTACCATGTAGTGCATATATTGGTAGTGCAGCAACAGGAGCATTTAATAGTTGTGATATTACAACAATTGTTTTTACAGGACACGGCGCATTCCAGCAACAATATTATAGTACTTTAGTGCCTAGCCAATTCAAAAACATAATTGTTGGCAGTGGAGTAACTTCTATAGGAAATGTTGGATTCACTCCTGATTTAGTATATTGCTATGCAGAGACTCCGCCCACTTGCTCATCTGGCACTTTTGTTAGCTATGACGGAGAGCTACATGTGCCATCAGCATCTGCTGTTGCTTATTTCACGGCTGAATATTGGCAGAATTTCAACAACTTAGTTAATGACCTCACTGGTAAGGTAACTTTAGACATAACAAGCACAAATTTTATCGTTGGAGAAACGAGAGCGTTAAATGCTACAGTAATTCCTGAGAACATTGAGGTGTTATGGAGCACTAGCGACCCTAGTGTTGCCATAGTGGATCAGAATGGTGTAGTGACTTCTACTGGAGATGGCGAATGTGATATTTTTGCCTCTCTTGCATCAAATCTAGCCGTTTATGCTTGGTGCCATATCACAGTATCATATCCTGAAATATCACTCTCGCTTAGTAATGAATCACTATATATGAATTTAGGGGATGATGAGACTTTAATAGCAACAATCACTCCAGACAATACTGGTCTTACTCCCACCTGGTTATCAACCAACGAGAGTGTTGCCACAGTTGATGCAAATGGCAAAGTAACTGCTGTTGGTGAAGGTGACTGTGACATCACTGCAACAGTGCTTGATAAAATAGCAACCTGTCATGTGACTGTTAGTGGCAATGTGGTTATAAGTCTTGACATTAATGAGAAGATTATTGGTGCTGGGCAGTTGTTGACTATATATCCATCTTGCTCGCCTGACGTGCCAGTAGAATTAGTTGTCACATCAAGTGACCCAAGCGTGGCGATGGCACGTGTTGTGAACCGCACCAATGCTCCTGCTGTAGGGTTGAAGTCATTCCCCGAGAAGGGCATGGCGCTGGCAATGATGGAGGAATTAGCAGTTCCAAGTGAGAGTAAAGATCCTGCCTTGGCAAGCACTAAGGCAATAATGATTGTGGGGGTACAGAATGGCACTGCTACCATCACCGTTACTACTGCCGACGGCAAAGCCGTGCCTGCAGTCCTTGAGCTGCGAGTGGTAGATGTTGACGGCGACAAAGTGATAACATCGGGTGACATCACCGCCCTCTATAACTACCTGCTCAACGGCGACGACACCTATATCGCTACCAGCGACACAGACGGCGACGGATATGTCACCAGTACCGACATCACTGTAATCTATAACCTCATCTTGGGTAATTAAGGCAATACAAACCACTAATTCACACTAATTTCCACTAAAAAAGGATATTCCTATAATTTGCCACTTGGAGATATTTCCAAGTGGCTTTTTTAATGTCGTTTTCCAAACGTCTAAACAAGCCTGCTCACACAGGATAAGATATTTTATCCCCGAGCTTGCGAGGCTTTTCGACATCGATAGATGAAGCTTTTCGAGAGAACAAATGGAGTATAGGCATTAGTGACAATCCGTGAAATTCGTAGTTTGTCTCAAATTTCGCACTCAACTCAGCTAAAACCCGATTTTTTTTGGCATTTTAGCTAAGTTCAGCGCAATAATGAACTAAAACAGAACCGTCCCCAATTAGTTCATTTTTTAGAAAATGCGTCCAACTCAGCTAAAATGTGATTTTTTTGGGTGTTTTAGCTGAGTTTGACGCATTTTTATTATATTTGCAGTCTCAAAGAACAATCTTAAAATAAGAGAAAATGACAGGATTAATAGGCAGAAATAAGGAGAAGGCGCAGTTGCTTAGGGCTTTTGACAGCGACAGGTCGGAGTTTGTGGTTGTTTACGGTCGTCGTCGTGTGGGCAAGACGTTCTTGATTAGAGAGACTTTTGACTACAAGTTTTTATTCCAACATGCCGGTATTGCTGGCGGCACTATGCAGGAACAGCTTGCCGCCTGGAACGTGTCGATGACAAGAGCTGGAAATGATTGTAAACCACCCAAGAATTGGCTTGACGCATTTGCTCAGTTGGGCAAACTCATTGATAATTCTCCCGAGGGGAAAAAAGTGATTTTCATCGATGAGATGCCCTGGATTGACACCCCTCACTCGCGTTTCCAACAGGCCTTGGAATTTTTCTGGAACAGTTGGGCATCTTCGCGACGTGATGTGCTGCTTATAGTGTGCGGCAGTGCCACTTCATGGATAATAAACAATGTGGTTCACAGTCATGGCGGACTGCACAACCGTGTGACAGTTGAAATCAACTTGGAGCCATTCACATTGCTTGAGTGCGAAGAGATGGCAAAAGCTCAAGGTCTGAGCCTAACACGATACCAAGTCCTAGAGACCTACATGATATTGGGGGGCATACCTTATTATTGGTCGATGCTTGACCCGTCGCTGACTACCGACGAGAACATCGATAGCCTTTTCTTCTCCAACACCGGTAGGCTGCGCAATGAGTTTCAAGAACTTTATGCTTCGCTTTTCAAGAAACCCGAGAAGTATGTGAAAATTGTCACCGCCCTTTCTAAAAAGGCTATGGGACTCACTCGCAACGAGATTGCCGTCACCTGTGAGGAAGAGCCTAACGGCAACCTCACTCGTATGCTCGACGAACTTGAGCAAAGCCGTTTCATCCGCCGCTATAACCGCTTTGGAACAACAGGCAATAATGCTATTTACCAGTTAATTGACAATTTCACTCTCTTTTATTTCAAATTTGTTGCCGGCAAGCGCAATCTCGGACTATACTACTGGTCATCACTCAGTAATAGCGCGGTGAGGAATGTGTGGAATGGACTATCGTTTGAAAGGGTTTGCCTCGACCATACAGCGCAACTAAAAAAGAGTCTGGGTATTTCGGGTGTGTTGAGTAACGAATATGCCTGGCGTTCAAATTCTAAAGACCAGGAAAATGTTCAAATTGACTTGGTACTAGACCGCCGCGACAAGGTAATTGACCTGTGCGAGATGAAATTCTGGAATGACATTTTCACTATTGACAAAGACTATGACACAGCATTGCGTCGCAAGAAAAACACATTCATCGCTCAAACCAAGACCCGCAACAGCGTGAGAATTATATTGATAACGACCTATGGTGTAGCAAGAAATGAATACTTGAACAATGTGCAGCAATGCTTGACAATCGATGACTTATTCTGCTAAAATGAACTAAAACAGAACCGTCCCCAATTAGTTCACTCTCTGAAATACACGCGTTTCACTCTTGGTGAGATGCTGGTGAGGATTTCGTAGCCTATTGTGCCGCGCACTTCGGTGAGTTGGTCGATGGGGTTGTGCTTGCCGAAGATTTCGACCTTGTCGCCCACCTCGCATTGCGCGTCGGTGACATCAATCATGCAGGCATCCATGCAGATGTTGCCCACCGTGGGGCAAAGGGTGCCGTTCACCCACACCTTGATAGCTCCGTTGCCGAAGTGGCGGTCCATGCCGTCGGCATAGCCTATCGACGCTGTCGCGATGCGCGAGTCACGCTCAAGCACACCACGGCGGCCGTAGCCGATGGTGGTTCCTGTTTCCCAATTCTTAATGGAAATCACCACAGCCCTAAGCTCAGCCACCGGCAATATTGCATCTTGGCTGCCGTCGTTCATCGTCTTGATGCCATAAAGTCCCACCCCGATGCGTGCCATATCCATTTGATACTCAGGGAAGCGCACAATTCCTGTGGTGTTGAGAATGTGCTTCATGATGTGATGCGAGAAGTTTGCCTGCAACTGCCTGGCGCACTCCTCGAAATATTCCACCTGCGCATGGGTGTATTCGTCCTGCTCGGGTTCGTCAGCGACGCTCAAGTGCGAGAATACGCTCATAGGAATTATCACATCCTGGTTTAGCAGCAGGTCAACGAGTTCGGGAATCTGCTCCAGCGTGAAGCCCAGTCGGTGCATGCCGCTGTCGATTTTGATGTGTACGGGGAAATTCTTCGCGCCATATTTGCGGCCCTCCTTGATGAGCTGGCGAGCCTCCTCGATGCTGTAAACCTCAGGCTCGAGGTAGCGGTCAAACATCGCCTTGTAATTGACCGTTGATGGATTGAGCACGATTATTGGCAATGTTATACCCGCCTTGCGCAGCTCCACGCCCTCGTCCTGCACCGCCACGGCGAGATAGGTGGCTCCGCAGTCTTGCAGCGTCTTGGCAATCTCGTAGGAGCCAGTGCCATAACCCGAAGCCTTGACCATCGCCACCGTCTTGGTGCTGAAGTTGAGTTTCGACTTGAAGAACTTGAAATTGTGCGCCAGCGCGTTAAGGTCAATCTCCTCAACGGTCTGGTGACGGCGCACCTCGAGCATTTCCACAATCTGGAAAAACTCAAAGCGCGATGCGCCTTTCACGAGCACAGTCTCGTTGTCGAAGTCGCCTTGACTCATGTTCTCAAGGAAAGTGGTTGTTGACTCGAAGAACAAGTCTTTGCCCGAGTTGAAATATTTGCTGTAGCGGCACATGTCGGGACCTATGCCAATGAGCCGTGTGATACCCTTGCTCCTAAGCAGCTCGCTCACACGGATGTAGAGTTCATCGTCGCTAAACGTCTCGGGCAGCAAATCGCTCAAAATCACTGTGGTGTGCTGCTGCGAGTTGCAGCGGCGCAGCATGAAGTCGAGGGCTGGAGTTAAGGAGTTGTAGTCGCTGGTGTAACCGTCGGCGATGATGGTACACTCGTTCACGCCCTCTATCACATTGATGCGCGTGCCCACCGGGGCCAGCCACTTCACACGCTCCACAATGGTGCTGTGGCTCATGCCGAAGTATAGCAGCACCGCCACGCAGGTGGCGACGTTCTCCATGTCGCGGTCGCTAGTAAACGGCACGTCGAGGACAAAGGTGTCGCCGTCGTGCACACATTCCACCTTGGCACGATTGTTGCGTTTCACCACCTTGTTGATAAACAGCGTCTTCTCCTCATCTTTGCGTGACCAGGCTATATCTTGCGCCACATAGAGAATGGGGTCGATGGTCGTTGTCACCAACTCATCATCGGCGCAATAGACGATGCTCTCGCAGCTGGTGAGAATCTTGGCTTTCTCCTCAACCTTCTCCTGCATCGACGCGAAGCCGTCGTTATGCTCGTCGCCAATGTTGGTGATTACTCCCACCGTGGGGCGTATCATGGCTTGCAGCCTTGCCATCTCGCCAGTGGTGGATATGCCCGCCTCGATGATGGCGAGGTCGGTGTTGTCGTCGATGTCCCACAGCGAGAGCGGCACGCCAATCTGCGAATTGAAGCTGCGCGGCGAGCGCACGATGTGGTAATCCTCGCTCATCAGCTGGTAGAGCCACTCCTTGACAGTGGTCTTGCCGCGGCTGCCGGTGATGCCTATGATAGGGATACGGAATCGCTTGCGGTGGTAGGTGGCGATCGCCTGCATAGCGTCGATCGAACTCTCCACTCTGAGGAAGTTGGCCTCACGCATGGCGTTGATGTCGATGTTGCCGCTATACTCGATGACAAAATTCCTCACCCCTTTGTTATAGAGATGCTTAACATAGCGGTGACCGTCGTCATTGCTGGTGGGCAGGGCAAAGAACAGAGTCTCGGCAGGATAGGTCAACGAGCGCGAATCGGTGAGCAGCACGCTCACCTCGGCTTTCTTGTCGCGCAACTCGCTGGGCTCAATCCCCAGCACCTGCGCTATTTCTTGAATGGAGTACTTCATATTAGTTGATAGTTAGGAGTTCATAGTTTATAGTTGAGAGGGGAGATGGAAGAGGGAAGAGTTGAGACACTTAACGGACAAGGCGTGCCTTGTCACTACTTAACACTTGACACTTAAAACTTAACACTTAATATAAGGGTATTCTTTCTTTAGATTGGCGATTACTGCCTGGGTGTCGGCGTTGAAGCGTGCCACCACGTCGGGGTTGTTGCTCATAGGGCGGTGCTTGAGGCGCTTGCTCACGCGCTCGCAGCGGGCTATCGCCTGGGTGGAACGGTCGTCAAAGTAGGTCGCCTGGAACGTCTGCCAGATGTACTCTATCGCCGTGTCGCTGGGATGCACCATGTCGGCAGAGTAGAAGCGGTAGTCGCGCAAGTCATCCATCACAATCTCAAAGGCAGGGAAATACTGCACAAAGTCCTTGAACTGACGCACCACATTGTTGATGGCAACCCTAAGCACTGCCTTGCTCAGCGAGTTCATCTCCAGTCCGTCGGCGATGTGACGGATAGGGCTCACGGTGAACAGAACTTTGAGTGATGGATTGAACTCGTGCAGCCGCTGCACGGCACGCGTCAGAGCCTCGGTAATCTCCTCCACGTTCGCCAGACGGCGCGTGAACTCCTGCTGCGGCACTTTGTGGCAGTTGGTCACCACTTCGCCAGTGTCGCGACGGCGATACACCACAGCTGTGCCAAGAGTGAGAATCAGCGTGTTGCACTCCTTGAGATGCTCATGTGCCTCGCTGATGCTGGTGTTCATGCGTTGGAGCGCGGCATCTTTGTTCGCCATCGAGAACCGCGAGTGGAAGTCATAGCTGTTCCACACGCCACCGCTCATAAACAGCTCTATGCCGGCAATCGTGGCGTTGTCGATAATCTTATCCACGCCGGCAGCAATGCTCAACGGATTGAAGATAGTGCCAAAAGGGTTCACCATCACGTCAATCATCGCGTCGTGAAGCTTTGCGCCTATGTTGTCGCTGAAGCACGACCCCATGAGCAGCATCTTGTCGCTGTGACGCATGAAATGCTCGCCCTCGCGAGGATGTATCATTGTCCGGAATTCCATATCTCAAAACTTTAAGATTGCAAATATAGTGAAACATGCAGAAAAAACAAAATTTTCTTTTCATCATTCATGGCAAGAGCAGAAAAATGAGCTTTTTCTTTAGTCTTTGTGAACGCCGCGCTTGCGGCGCAATACAGCAACAACCCCTACGAACCTTCAAAAACTCGCCCCGAAAAGTGTAGCAATCTACACAAAACTCGCCCCGAAAAGTGTAACAATCCACACAAAACTCGCCCCGAAAAGTGTAGCAACCTGCACAAAAAACTCAGCGACATGGCGCAGTTATTGTTGTGCCATGTCGCTAAAAAACAATTATTACCGTATGAATGAGTCTCTTTTTTCTAATTATGATTTAAGAATTGTGCATTATGCATTAATTAATTAATTTCCCATTTGCTGACCGCCTTGTTGAGTGCCGCCTTGGCTGCCGCCTTGCTGGCTGCCGCCCACGAGGTCGTTGTTCTCGATGGTCTTGTCGGTGGTCTTCACGCGCGCCTTGAGCGAGCCGAAGCGGTAGCTGACACTAATCCTGAAGCCTCGCATCATGAAGCTGGTCTTGTCCCAGCCGGTGTAGTCGCCTTGAGTGGTGTAGCTCTTCATCGCGGCGAACTTGCCGTGGAAGAAACGGTCGGCGCTCAGGCGAACTGTCAAGCGGTCCTCCTTGAGGAACGAGCGTTGCAGAGCGAGGTTATAGAACCAATTACCGGTGCTATAGCCATAGAGTCCGTTGATGCCACCGCTCCACTGTCCCGCGCTCACGCTGAGTCGCAGTTTCCAGGGCAGCTGTTGGTTGAGCTGACCGTAGCAGAACGAGCTCCACCGCTTGTTCTCGAGGTTCAGGTCGTCGCTCTTGAATCGGTTGTGCGACACTTGTCCGTTGAACACAAAGCTGGTTTTGGGGCTTATCGTCCACTGCAAGAATCCGTTGAGTCCTATGCTGCGGGTTTTAAGAGTGTTGGCGTAGGTCGAGACGAAGATGTCGCCTTCGGTGTATTGCACGCCAGTAATCTGATTGGTGCTAAACGAGATGTTTGGACTGAGGCTGAAGGTGAGCTTAGCGCCAATCTGCATATAAGTCAATGCTATGCTGTGGTTGCGCGAGCTGCTCAGGTTGGGATTACCAAAGGAGCGTGAGGTGGGATTCTCCTCAATGGCAGGATTCAGATAGCTGATACCCGGGCGCTGGATGCTGGTGCTGTAGTTGAGCTTGAGGCTGTGAGCCCAGTCAAACTTATACTCAATGCTCAGGTCGGGTACCCAGTCGCTGAGGTTGCGGTGGTAGTTGGCCTGCTTGCCGTCGGGGAACTCGGCGTTGAGACGGCTGTACTCATAGCGCAGTCCCTCACGGGTAGTCCAGTTTCCTTTGCTGAAGGTGTGGCTCACATAGGCTGCCGCCACATGAGTGCGGTGGTTGAACAGGGTGATGTTGTCCATTTCGGGCATTCCCGCAAACTCATAAGCCGCCTCGCTCTTGTTCAAGCGGTTGATATATTTCAAGCCGGTCTCAAACTTATGGTACTTGGCAAAAGGCCTTGTCCAGTCAAACTGGAAGGTGTGTTCCACAAAATTCTCCTTGGTGTCGTTGGTTTGACCAGTGTAAGGGAATGGGCAGTTGATCATATCGCTGAAGGAGGAGATTGTCTTGCTGCCGTTGTGGTTGGTCGAGAGCATGTAGCTCAAGGTGATAGCCTCATTGGGACGGCGGGTCTTGTGCTGATAGTCGAGGCGTCCGTGCAAGTCATAGAAGTCGCCCTTGGGAGCATGACCAATGGTGGTGTACTTGTACAAGATATTGCCGTCGCGGTCGGTCATGCGGGCATGGTTCACGCCGTCACCACGGTAGTCGTAATAGAAGCCTCCAAACGAGAGCGACACGAGGTTCAAGGTGTCGGGCTCCCAGCTGGCGCTCAAGTCGCCGTAGTGAACGTTGACCTTGGCGCGCGAGTCGTTGTCGGTGTGTAATATGTTGCCCGATTCGGCGTAGGTGTGCTCGCTCTCCATGATGTTGTGGCTGCGGTGGCGGTTCTGCCCATGGTAGCCGTAGTTGAGCGATGTCACCACCTTGCCCACCTGAGAGGTGATATTGGCATTTCCGTTCATACTTCCTGTGTTGTCCACGCCCACTCCCAGCGTGCCTGTCACGCCGTTCATCTGGCTGTTGTCCAGCATCACGATGTTGAGGATGGCACTGGTGCCCTCGGCGTCATATTTCGCTCCTGGGTCGGTAATCACCTCTATCTTCTTAATCATGCTGGCAGGGATGGCTTTGAGAATCTCTTTCATGTTCTGACCGCTGAGGCTGGGGTCGGGGTGACCGTTACGGTAAACCTTGAACGACGACGAGCCTTTCACCTTTATCTCGTCCTGACCATCGACGGTGACCATAGGCACCTTCTTGAGCATATCGAGCACGGTGTTGGTCTTGCTGTCGGCATCGGCCTGCACGTCGTAGGCGAGGCGGTCGATCTCGGTCTTCACGAGCTGGCGCTGCGTGCTCACCACCACCTCTTTGAGCATGGTTGATGAAGTGGAGAGGACCACAGTTCCCAAATCGGCAACTGGGGCCTTAGTGCTCACCTCAAAGGTGCGAGTCGCATCGGCCATGCCCACGAAGCAAATCTTCATTAGATAAGCTCCTGGCTTGGAGATTTTGTGATTCACCACGCCAAAGGCGTCACTCACGTCGCTCGACACCACCGTGGCGGTATCGTTACTGTTATAAATGTAGATTGTGGCAAACGGTATTCCCTCGCCCTCGCTGTCATTAACTTGACACTGCACGCTCATGGGCTGCGCTACAGCAGCAATGGCGAAAAGAATAGACATCAATAAAATTACAAGTTTTTTCATTTTTCTCTTTTTTTCTAAGTTATTTATCCTTTAGACGCAATAGCATTGCAATTTGCTTCATTGATTTTTCCGAAAATTTCTTAACAAACGTTATTTGGAGAGATAGTCTTGATACATCTCCTGAAGCTCATTGGGTGTAATGCCCACAGCCTTAAGCTGTCCCAGGAAATATTCCATCTCGCCTTTCATGAGCTGCTCACGGCGCGTGGCGATGATTTTTTCTTTAGCGTCGGGGCTTACGAAGTAGCCCAGCCCGCGCTTGGTGTAGATTATGCCATTCTGCTGCAGGTATTCGTAGGTGCGCGCCACGGTGTTGGCGTTGACCTCAATCTCTGCCGCCAACTCCCTCACGCTGGGCACCTTGCTCTCCGGGGGTAAAGCCCCCGAGAGAATCAGGTCGCCAATGCGGTCGGCGATTTGCAGATATATCGCTTTATTATCCTTGAAATTCATAGCTTATTTCCACCATTTTAATGAAACAACATCCTTGCGCTTAAACAGGTACCATGCTGCGCCAAAACCAAACATTATCAGAATGCCTGAAGTGATAATGCTAAAAATAGTGAGTTTATCATCCATTAATGATTCAACAAACCATTCGCCCACACGTTTCATGTCGAAAGAGAAATTCACTATCACTATGAATAATGTTATTATAAACAACATCAACTCTATCGCATAGGAAGCAGCAAGTGTCTTGAGCAACGACAGACGAGGCCACAACACGCTACCCATAAAGAAGATAGCGACATTACCTAAGAGACTTAAAAACATTGCCAACCCCATGAGATGAGAAAGTGATTTTCCGCTAAAAAAGGATGATGAAGCATTGTTACTGAACATTGTGGCGAAGTTTATGGGACCAGGGACGGCTAAATTCTCGTTCTCAAAGAGCTTCAGAATGGCGAAGCGCGTCAAGTCGGCAAGTTGAGTGCAGATAAAAAACACTACAAATGTCCCTACCACATAGATTAGAATCTTCACAAGAAACTTCTCAAGGGTGGAAGATGGCGATGTGAAAAAACTTATGCGCTTTGTCTTAGTCTTTAAATTCCAGAATGCCATCGATGATATGACGATGCACACAAATGACATGATGGTGAGAACGACCTTCTGTGGGAAATAATTTTGAAGCTGCATTTCCATATAAGATGATGGAGTCACAAGGTTGCCTAAAATCATTATCATACTCAAGAAGATATAGATGCCTAATGTGGCAAACAGAATGGTGCGTTCTTTTTCTGTCACTTCCTTACGAAGAGCTGCAACGAAGCGGCTCCAGTTGAATTTTTGATTGACGGTATTCATAGTTTTATTCATTTTGAGGCGTTAAACAATTGGTTGATAGCATCGGGATTCTGAAGGGTGGCGTTGAATAGCATCTCCAGGTCAACGGCGGTCTCTTCATCGGGCTGAGCGGGAACCACAACTAGCGAGCCCATAACACTAGGCTGGACAAAAAGCGGTTGGTCGCCTTCTTGCATTGGCCGGAATGCTAGGTGACCCATCACGTCGGCAATAGAGGTGTTGAGCAGCACTCTGCTACGGTCGAGAATGGTCACATGGTCGAGGATCTCGCTGATGTCACGCACTTGATGGGTAGAGATGAGCACGAGTTTGTCGTCGGTCATGCCGGTGGTTACAAGTTTGCGGAACTGGCTCTTGCTGGGGATGTCGAGACCGTTGGTAGGCTCGTCCATAATGAGCACGCGGGTATTGGTGGCGAAGGCGAAAGCCAGGAACACCTTTTTCTTCTGACCCATCGAGAGCGAGTGAAGCTTCACATCCATGTCACCGCCCATCTCGAAGATGTCGAGGTAACGCTGAAGGTCCTCCATCGAGAAATTGGGATAGAACGGAGAGTTGATGCTCACATAGCGCTTCAATGTGAGATTAGGCAACTCAATCTCCTCGGGAATAAGGAAGATGTCACTCATTGTCTTGGGCAGGCGCTCACGCACGTTCACGCTGTCTAGTGTCACCTCGCCAGTCTTGGGAGTTAGCAAGCCACACATTAAATTAATAAGAGTGGATTTGCCGGCACCGTTCTTGCCGAGCAGGCCATAAATGTTACCAGCACTCAATTCAAGCGATAAATCATGGAATAAATCTCCAAGATGCTTGTTGTAACTGAAACTTAAATTGTTGATTGAAAACATAATAGTAGTATTTTAAAATGATTACTTGATTACCAAACTAGTGTACTACTTAACTAGTACACTGCAAAGGTATAACGGTTGTGCCGTAACCTCCAAATTTATTAACACTGTTTAATATTCTTCTTTAAATATTTAACCAATGTTAACTATTCATAATTGTGAATCGCTCAACGGTTATATTATGAATGTTAGCCTATAAGTTCCTCTTCCTTTATCGTTGGTGTTTTTATGACTAAGCTGCAAAACGCCATTGGATGTCAATATTATGTCGAGTTCAAGTGCCAAAATACATTCAGCTGCGCCGCAAACCTAATTTTCACCGACCTCTACACATTATCAGCGATGTAACCTAAAATGTACTTATCAGAACTCTGGTATCGGTATTCTTGACTACAGATTTAATAATTAAACACTACATTGCTAAAAAGAGATTTATATAATAACACTACATATTAATAATTAATTACCTGATATTAAATAAGCTAACATTTTGTTTATTACTACACATTCTTATATTTAAAAGCAAAGAACACTCATTATAATTTGCACATAAAATGCAGATGTTGTATTTTTGCATTTAAAAACTAAGAAACAGATAGGGTATGTTTGGACTGAAGAAGACAAATAAGACAATAAGTGACCTTGATAGTTTTCTAGACTATCTTGACGAATGCGTACTCACCTACAAGAGCGGTATCAAGAACTATCTTGAAGGCAACAAGAAGGATTTTGATGACAACCTTGCAAGTATCACGCGGCTGCGCGACACCACCACCGAGTTGCGCCGCACGATAGAGAACGAGCTTTATAGCTATTCGCTTGTCACCGACCAACGTGTGGAAATCATGCAGCTGCTGGAGCGCCTCGACATGATTATCAACCTGCTTCACAAGAACTTGTGGCAGTATGAGATAGAGATCCCCTTCTTCCCATCGGAGCTGAACATTGACTTCCTCAAACTCGTGGAAGTAACAGGTTTAGCGGTAGAGGGCACCATCCAGGCTTCGCGCGACTACTTCAAGGCTCCGCGTTTTGTTGGTGAAAAGACTCATCGCATCTATTTCTTTGAGAAAGAGGTGAGCAAGATTGCCCAGTCGATCAAACGCCGAGTGTTCCACGAGATGGACAACTTCAAACTCAGCCAAAAGTTCCACCTGCGCTATTTCACCCTCCACGTGGAGGAGCTTGCCGAAGAGGCTGTGCGTGTCGCCGACCACCTCACCATCATGGTCATTAAGTTGAATAACTAATCTATTAGTCATAAATCTAATCCTATGGAACTTGCATTGTCGATATTATTTCTCCTTATGATAGGAGCGTGGCTTGGATACCGGGAAATTGGTGTCAGTTTCCTGGGCATCCACATCCGCGACATGATATCTACACGCTTGTTCGGCACATTGCAGTTCTTGGTGGTGGCAGCGTTTATAGTGGGAGCCTACGTAATAAATGTCAATTTCCACACTGCACCTGACCATCCCTACAACACAACAACCATAGAGGCATCGGTGATTTTGTGTGCTATGGTTATGACTGTCGCCATAGTGCGTGCCGCCAATCAATACACCTCGGCAATCACTGCTTTTTGGGGAGCCTTGACAGCATTCGGGATAGAACATAACTGGTTTAACAACACTTCTTTAGTCGTTGCCTTGCTGCTCTCGTTGATAGCCGCGCCCATAGCCGGCACACTTCTGTTCCATCTCTACCAGAGAATATTCAACCACATTATATATAAAAGCGACCTCCACCTGCTCATCAAGAATCTACACATGAAGCGTCTGGCACTCGCTGGCATCATCCTCGGCGGCGTGGCACTTGCCGTGAATTATGCCTTGCTCACTGCCCCGATGCTCAGCAGTGTGACAGCCGAGATGAACACAGCGTCACCAGTTTCAATCGCCGTTGCCGCCATTGTGATGAGCGCAGTGATGATAATCCCCGCAGCAACCGTGCTGCACAACGAGAATCACGGCGCCAAGCGAATGCGCTGGGCGCTGCCGTCGCTCTATGCCCTCATCACGGTGCTGATGCTAGGCAATGTGGCAGGAACACTCCTATTAGGCCTTGTGCCGGTGATAGTGTCGCCGAGCCAAATCAGGGAGTGCTGCAAAATTTCGACTGGCGACCGCCACCGCACCCTCATCAACCTGGCGAGCATCACGGTAGCGACACCTGTCATCGCTTTCTTAATAGCCTTTGTGATGCTCACTGCTGTGAAGAACTCTCTCATAATGCTGATTATCACGGGCTTCGTTCTCATCACCTGCCTTCTCGTGATACAAAACTCACGACAGAGGCGCAAGCACACACAAACCGAGAAGGCGCTCCATGCCGAACTCACGCACAGCAGCGAGACCGGCGACGAGCGCAACCGCCTCGATGTCGCCGCCGTCACATCACAGTTCAACGTGATGACAAGCGCGATTGACATCAAGCATAAAGAGCTAGTAAACCTTTCATTATATATCAAGCAGCAGCGTCAGTACCTCGAAGACCTGGGCAAGAGCCTCAACGATTTGTCGCAAGAGGAAGACGTGGCATTGCTGCGCCAGCAACTGCGCGAGACAGCGCAAAAACTCAACGATAACATGCGGCTAACCGATGAGATGGATCAATTCTACAACCAAGTGGAGGACCTTCACAAGAACTTCGTGAGCCGCCTGATTATGCGTTGTGGCACTCTGTCGGAGAAGGAGAAGCGCCTGGCGATACTGCTTCGCCTGGGCTTCTCCAGCAAAGACATCGCAGGCATGATGAACGTGGAGCCTAAGAGCGTGGAGGTGAGCCGCTACCGCTTCCGCCGCAAACTCAAGCTCGAGCGCAGCGTCAATATCGTGGAATATCTGCAAATGATATAAGAAAGTTTTCAGTTTTTTAGTTTTAAAATTCTATTCATAAATATCAGTGATATAATGCAGTAAACATCTAATTTATTAACTTAAATGTTTTGTACAATGAAAAAATTATTAACTCTATCCTTTGTGCTGGCATTCTCTGCCTTGGGCAGTGTGTGGGCACAAGAAGAAGACGGGAACGTCACCTACAACCAGTATGGCGTTCGCGTTGACCGTGAAGAGCTGATCTCAGAGCAGCGTAACAACATCCTCACGTTTGAGTCAAAGAACAAGCAGTACCGCCTGTGGTTTGACAACCGCGTTCAAGTTGACGGTGCCATGTTCTTCGGCAACAACAAAGACTACAACCCGATTGGCAACAACGTGTCGATTCGCCGTGCTCGTTTCGCCGTCAAGGCCCGCCTGCCTCACAACTGGTATGGCGAGATTGACATGGACATGGCCGACGGAAAGTTTGAGTTGAAGGACGCCATCATCCAATTTGACGGAATCCCCAACGTGTCGATCAAGGCAGGTAACTTCAAGGAGGACTTCTCGATGGAGCAGACCACCTCGTCGCGCTACCTCACCTTCATGGAGCGTCCAATGGTATGTAAGGCTCTTGTTCCCTCGCGCCACCTCGGTCTCCAGATTTCTTACCTGCGCGACCACTTCCGCGCCACCGGTGGTGTGTTCTTCCAAACCGTCGCCGGCGAGGAAGAGCTTGGCTACGTTCAGGACAACAACAAGGACTTTGGTCGCAACCAGGGCTACTCATTCACCGGTAAGATAGGCTGGATGCCTTACGCCAAAGACCGCAGCTGGGGTCTCTACCTGGGTGGTAAGGCTTCTTACCGCACTCCTAAGACCGATGAGGCAACAGGAGAGTGGGGCGGCATGCGTTTCAGCACTCGCAATGCCACCAGTATCAACCGCAAGAAATATCTTGAACCGATGTAATCAAAGATGTGGACCACAAAGTGCTCTACGGTCTCGAGGGTGCCGCTTACTACGGTCCAGCCCGTATCCAGAGTGAGTGGATCAACGCCAACGTAGATGCCGCCGCAAACAAATACAACTTCAACGGCTGGTATGTTCACGCATCATGTCTGCTCTTTGGCGGCAAGCAACGCTTCAACACCGCCGAGGGCGAGTTCACACAGCCTTCCCGCGGCCGCAAGTGGGGCGACATTGAGCTTGCTGTTCGCTACGACTACCTGAACCTCAACAACAAAGATGTTTATGGTGGTGCTGGCGAGAACTTCACATTTGGTATTAACTACTGGATTAACAACAGCGTTAAGGTTGTACTCAACTACCAGTATTCCAACAACGACCGCTACGCCAACGGCAAGGGCAAACTCTTGACTGGCCATGATGCCGACGGCAAGCCTACCGGCGACTACACTAAGATTGTAGAGGCCAAGGGCAAAGGCGGCGTTAGCTACCACATGATGGGTCTGCGTTTCGAGATTAACTTCTAATTTTGTTTAACTTAATAAACGATTATAACAATGAAGACTATAAAATTAGCACTCATGCTCCTTATCGCTCTTGCGATGACCGCATGCGTTGAAGATAAAGTTTATGAGGGTCCTAACACCATCGAGGCGGTGTCGATTAACCCCGATGCACCCACTTCGTTTGACGACGTAGTGGTCACCGCCAAGGTTTCAGGTCTGTTATCAGTGACAAAAGCCGTTTTAGAATATACAATCGATGGCAACAACAACACAGTTGAGATGGCTGGCGATGGCAAGACTTACACTGCCACCATTCCCGCGCAGCCCGATGGCACTAAGGTGAGCTACGTAGTAATCATCACCAATGAGGCAGGCTACACCTCTACCGTTGAGAAAGATTATACCGTGGGTGACAAGCCCAGCGACTACACCAAGCTCGTCATCAACGAGGTATATGGTGCTGGTGCCGACAATGAGAAATATCTTGAGCTCTACAACAATGGCGACGACCCAATCAAGCTGCAAGGCGTAGTAATCCGCAAGGACGAGGCCGATGACGTTTGGGTTGGCGAGGCTGGCGAAGTTATCATGGGTCATGGCTACTTCTGCATTGTTGGTGCCAAGAACACCCTTGGCGAAGGCGGTAGTGGTCCCAACCCACGTCCAATGACCAAAGGTCTCTCGGCAAAGAAGAGCGTGCTCTTCCAAGTCTATGACCCCAACAGCACTCTCATTACCAAGTTTGAGCGTGGTGAGAAACTTGATGGATGGGGCAACCAATCGCTTACCGAGAATAAGCAGACCTGGAGCGCTGTCCTAACGGTACCGGGAGGTATATGATTGCCGATAAGACTCTGGGAACCAAGAACCCCGACACTGGTACCGAAGACGCAACTGTAGTACAGTAAACACAATCTATAAAACATCCTATGACTTGGCAGGCAGCAAGGCCTGTCTGCCAGGTCTTTTTGAAAAAACAAGCAAAAAAGTAATCCCAAATCAATAAAATCCTATAAGAAAATGGCAAAAGAAGAATTAAAGATTGGTGAGATATCTAAACCACGTTTTGAATTCCGCAGCTTCGGACGCTGCTTCTGCGAGGCAGGAAAGCGCATGGCACGCCTTAGTGCTCCCGTTCCCGAGAAAGTGTGGGAGCGTCACAGCACCGAGACCTACATCGTGAGCCGCACCAACGACGTGAACAACACCAAGATACGCAACGGCAAGATGGACATCAAGACCTTCGTTCAGGAGGTTGACGGCCTCGAGCAGTGGAACCCACTGATGAAGGGCGAGTTTCCCATCAGCGCACAAGTGCTCCGTGAGGAAGTGTTCCCCGCCTTCAAGGTAGAGGGCATGCCCGAGCTCACCAAGGACGAATATACCCTCGAGGAGTTCCTCCAGATGATTGACGAGCACCCCGACCTCCAGGCTGTGAAAGTTGAGAAAGCACGCTATGGATACATGGTCAACGACACTATCTGCGAGACCGGCGAGGTTTACATCAACGGCGCTATGGTACGCACCATCAACAGCGAGAGCACCGAGATTGAGGACATCAAGAAGACCATCGCCGACTGCGGCCTTGAAGGCGTTGAGAACATCAACTATCTGCAAGCCATCAAGCGCGTGATTGGCATGATTAACAAACCTTTGGCTAATTAAGGATTAGTTGACGCTTCGCGCGATTAGAGATTAGTTGGCGCTTCGCGTCGATTAGAGATTAGTTGACGCTTCGCGCGATTAGAGATTAGTTGGCGCTTCGCGCCGATTAGAGATTAGTGATATTAGAAATCTACTAAAAACTGATTTTAACTATGGCACAAGAAATAGAAAGAAAATTCCTTGTAAAAGGTGATTTTAAGGATGAGGCTTTCAAAGCCACACGCATCATTCAGGGTTATCTGTGCTCGGTTCCCGAGCGCACAGTGAGAGTCCGCGTTAAGGGCGAAAAAGGGTTCATCACCGTCAAAGGCATTGGCAACGAGAGCGGAGCCAGCCGCTTTGAGTGGGAGAAAGAGATTCCCGCCGACGAGGTGATGGAGCTGCTCAAGATTTGCGAGCCCGGCGTTATCGACAAGACACGCTATCTGGTGAAAGCTGGCGAGCGCACCTTCGAGGTTGATGAGTTCTACGGCGACAACGACGGACTCACCGTTGCCGAGGTGGAGCTGCCTAGCGAGGACGCCGACTTCGACCGCCCCGCATGGCTGGGCGAAGAAGTTACTGGCGACGTGAAGTACTACAACTCCATGCTCATGAAGAACCCCTACAAGAACTGGAAATAATCTATTATCATCGACTTGCAACTGGGGGTGGCGGTACCCGGCACCCCCTTTTTCAAAAACCTTAAAGAAATGGCGGAAGAAGCAATCAAACAAGAGGCTGTTTTCGATCCTCTTGACATGAATAACTACAAGCTCGAGAAACTGCCCAAGATGCAGAAGTCGGGCTTCGAGAAGATATTACAGCGCATAGGCGGTCCATTGGCGATACTTGTCTTTGTGGTCATCTATTTCTTTGCCGATATTCCTTTCATCAACAATATCGACACCAACAAGGAGACCACCGAGCTTGCCGACGGAGCCGTGAAGCGCTATGACGAGATGTACAAGAAGGCGGAGAAGAAAATCGCCGTAGTGGTAGATAAGAGCGGCAAGGAGACCAAGCACGACCTCTCTCAGGCCGAGAAAGACCAACTCACCGCTTCCACCCACGATAATTTCCTGCACATCAACTATGCAATGCTCGCAATATTTGCCGCCGCCATTATCCTGTGGATTACCGAAGCCATCCCCAACTACCTCACCTCGCTAATCGTCATCATGTCGATAGTGCTGACCGGGGTCACGAGCGACAAGGAGGCCTATGCCCAGCTGGGACACCCAGTGATGTGGCTCAACATCCTGTCGTTCATCTTAGCGAGTATGCTTGTCAAGACACAAGTTGCAAAGCGTTTCGCACTATGGTTTGTGATAAAGTTCGGCAAGAGCACAAACGGAATAATACTGAGCTTTATCGTCATCAACATTGTGCTGTCGGCATTTATCTCGGCGACCACCGCCAAAGCCGCCATCTTGCTGCCCATCTTCATGGTAGTGGCTGCCATCTATGGAGCCAGTCAAGGACATCGCAACAACTTTGGCCGCAACTTGGTGCTACAGAACCTGTTCCAAATCAACCTGGGCGCCAACTCCTTCCTCACCGGCTCGGGAGCCACACTGCTCGCGGGAGCGCTTATAGGTGGTGCGCTGGGCATAGGCTCTATCAGCTACCAGAACTGGTTTATGGCTGCATTCCCTATGAATGTCATCCTCATCTTCATTGGCTGGTTTGTGGGATCTAAGATATTCTTCCCTCTCAAGAAGGAAGAGCGAGTGCCGCAGATTGAAGGCGGCATGGACCGCTTGCGCGATGAGCTTCACAAACTCGGCAAAATGAGCGGTGAAGAGTACCGTGCAGTAGCCATCTTCGTGACCGTGCTCATTTTGTGGGCTACCGGTGATTACCACGGTATAGGCCAGACGGCAGTCGCCTTTATGGGCGCTGTGGTGGCTCTGCTGCCTAAGATTGGCATTGTGAAATGGAACGACGTGGACATTCCCTGGCATCTGCTGCTCTTCTCGGCGGGCGCCTATACTCTCGGCGCTGGCCTTGAGGCAACCGGCCTGCCAGGCACTATGATTAATGCCCTCTTTGGTGCACTTGGCATTGGCGCCAGCACACCATTCTGGGTAATTTATCTCATCCTCACGGGAAGCATCCTGCTGTTCTCGCTCATCTTTGAGTCGAAGACGATGCTCACACTCATCTTCGTGCCTATCGCCATTGGCGTGGCGCAGAGCAACGGCTATCCCATCATGAGCCTGGCGTTCCCTGTGGCGCTGCTCGTGGGTCATGTGTATGTGCTGCCGTTCAACAGCAAACCTGCCGCATTGCTTTACACCACCAACCAGTACAGTATAAGTGACACATTCAAGTTTGGCATCACCATGATGTTCATCAGCTGGCTGATGATAATCCTCTGGGGCGATACCGTGCTGAGGTGGTTCGGTTATACCGATGGAGTGTTTTTTTAAGTTTTAAGTGATAAGTGATAAGTAAAAACTGGATTTTCTAGAATTCTAGAAGTTCTAGATAATCTAGAAAAACTAGACAACAATAAACTCACAATGATTGACATCAAGCCTAAAATCCATGACAGCAACACGCTGGAGTTCAAAGTGGGTTTCCTGCCTAATGACGGGAAAACCTACGATGACTTCTACATGAACACGTGGATTTTTATCCCCGAGAGGCTTGATGTGAACCGCCACACCTATAGCAAGGAATCATTCTATAACGACACCATATCCTACCTGCGACTCATCACGCCTCGCTATGAGCTGCGTGAACTCACCGACGAACATTCGCTGCCCTTCACGCGCATCAAGCAGGCGTGCGAGAACCCGGTGAACGACAACAAGGAGTTTGAGAACGAGGTGAAGATGTACGCCTCTATCGTCAAGAGCAGCGTGCGCGACGCTTATATAAAAATTACTCGTCAGCCCAACGGGGAGGCACAACGCAGCCTTGCCTGCGACCTCGTGGAGCAAGCCAGGACTGTGGCTGAGATGTACCGCTCACTGCGCCCCACCCTTCTTGAGAGCGACGAGGGGCAGCAGGTGGTGGTTTATTACGACTTTGGCGATGAGTTTATCTCCAACATCATTGAGCAGCACTTGGGGCGCATCGTCAAGCGCCTTAACCCTCGTGAGAGAAGTGGTGAACCGCTATTGCCGATGCTCACCCAAATGCTCGACAGCGAGCATAAATACCGCCAGAGCCGCAAATATCTGGATGTGGAACCCGACAGCCCCGACGGCAACCGCCAGTTTGTGTATCACGCCAGCCAGCTCAAGAAATATATCGAGAGCAACCTCTACCTGCCTACCCACAAGCGCCGCAACACCGCTTTCCTTGAGCAGGTGGCGTTCAGCGTGGCGGCGGGCATCTCGATGGTGTTTGCCACGGTGGTGTCGTTTGCCTTCCAGCAGACCTACGGCAACTTCACGCTGCCGTTTTTCATCGCCCTGGTGATTAGCTATATGTTCAAGGACCGCATCAAGGACTTGATACGCAACTACTTCGCCCACGGACTCGGTAGCCGTTTCTACGATTACCTCATTACCATTCGCGTGGGGTTGCGCAAGATTGGCAAGGTGAAGGAGGGCTTCGACTTCGTGTCGCCGCAAGACGTGTCGCGCCATGTCAACGAAAAGCGCGCCCGCAAGAACCCGCTCGTCGTGAACCGCGGCGTGGATGAGCAGGTGATTCAGTACCGCAAGTACGTTCACCTCAAGCGCAAAGCCGTGGATCAGCTATCGGCCTATCCCATCAACGGCATCAACAACATCGTGCGCTTCAACCTCGCAGGCTTTATGCGCAAGATGGACAACCCCACAGTGCCGCTCTACGTGAACCAGGGCGACGCCGCCAATCATTTTACCGAAGGCGACAAGGCCTATTACCTGAATTTCGTGATTCAATGCAAATATGAGGGCATCAGCGAGTACAAGCGCTACCGTGTGTGCTTGCGCCGCGACGGCATTCAAGACATAGAGGAGAAACACCAATGAAAATTTTAGTGACTATAGCGACAGTGGCGACAATGGCATTGCTCCTTGTCGCATGTGACAACAAAAGCACAGTAAATATCCTCATCGCCAACGAGCATAACAGCGACACCACCAATGTGGTGGTAAATGTAGCCGTTGAGGAGATTTTGCAACATGTTGATGCTCAGTCGGTCGATTCTCTCACTCTGCTCAACGAGAAGAACCAGCCAGTAGCATTCACAAGCGACGGCAAGAACATCCAGTTCACCATTCCCGTCATCCAAGCTCGCTCACAAAAAAACTACTCCCTCAACACTGGCAACCCCAGCCTCAGCGACAACCTCTTCTCCTTCCGCACCACAAGCATCAACGTGGAGCTGTAGTGGCTTAAAAACGTTGCTTTTAGGGGTTTGTTATTTTAAACAAATGCCATTAATTGGCGACCAATGTTATGTAGCCCTTCAACAATTCTTTTGCGTTGTTTTGGGCGTGGAATCTTTGCTCCTGTGGCATAGTGGCTGAGCTGACGTTGATTTATTCCTGTTGCGCGACTGATAGCTGCCAACGAGGCGAAGCGTTCACTACTGCGAAGTAGTGCAGCGGTATCAAGATAAACATACTCAAACTCATAGTCGCCATCAACAAGCCATTGAGGCACATCGTCTCCGACTTCAATCATTCCTTGCACATGGAACTCAAGTGATTCCTTTGCTTCGCGTTGAAGCTCTTCAAAAGTATCGGCGGTAAATACTACTGCACCAGGAACGTTATCTCCAAGGCTGGCAGCAAAGTTCTTGTTACACCACGACACGTTTACAATGATTTTTTCCATGATTTATAATTTTTTAGTTTGTTTCAATTATTTCCACCCAGCTTGTTTCCAAATGCTGTTGAGAGTGAATTGATCCAATTCTTTACTCTCTTTTCCGTTAACTGTGACTTTGCCAGGTTTTGTGGGGTGCTTGAACTGACGGTGGCTTCCTCGAGTTGCAATCTTTACCCAACCATCTCGCTCTAGCATTTTTATTACTTGAATAACTTTATAAGTTTTCATCTTCTTTTTTATTTAAAGTACAAAGGTAGTAATTTTTCTACCTTTGTGCAAATTAATATCTGATTTTTTTGATGATTGAGTTGTTTTTTATAAAAAAATACTATATTTGCAGTTGGATTGCAGAGGCAATTCACCGACATTCTGAAAAATAAGAAGCGTTATGCTTATCTTGTTGTAGAAAACGTAGGACCTTTTCTAAAATGGCAAGAGTGGCACGGCGGTTCTCACGCTTTGCGTGGGCTGCATTTCCACATCTTCCATTTTGGGTTTCCTACGACCTTCTACAAGAGAGTGGCATTGTTCAGCTCACGTTTCGTTTATTAATGCCTAATTGAGTTGAAGGGCAAAAAAAGATTTGTTTATGAAAAATCGATTATTAATTGCATTTATTTATTGTTTTGCTGCAGTTTTTATTGGAAGTGCACAAATCACGACTTATGAAGACTTCAAAGCATCATCAGAAAATCTGTTAATTTACAAAAACAAGAAAAAAGACAAGATTGATTTTGAAAAAACAGCATTAGCGTTAGCTGAAGTATATGCTTTAGATAAACATAATGCAGTATCTCACTCTATTATTTACAATGTGCCAGGCAAAACGAAAGAAGAAATCTATGTGGAAGTCAATAATTGGTTTGTTCACTCTTTCGGAAGTGGTAAATCTGTAATTCAATTAAATGATAAAGAGGCTGGATGTGTTATTGGAAAAGGATATGTTGATGCTTTAGGTTCTAACTCTGGTTTTTTCAATCAAAGTGATGCTGCTGCATGGGTAATAATCCGTGTTGATATTAAAGATGAAAAAGTTCGCGTTATTGCTACTATTCAATCTTATGAAGTGACTAAAACAACAGCTGTAGGAGCTTTGCTTTTGGGAGCAAGACCATCTGCTCCAAAAGTTGTTGAATATATACCAAATGAATGTTTTCCTTATACAAAAAAAGAAAAAGGAACTGGAGCAAAAGCTTTAACTTTGGCTCATTGTTGGATTGTAACTATTTTTGACAATTTATATGATGCCTTGAATAATGGGGTAACAGGTCTTGAGGAAGATGATTTCTAAATCATAAAAGACCATTTTAATATATAATGGATATCAGATAACAACCGCCATCAAGAATTGCTTTTGATGGCGGTTGATAAAATGTGTGCAAGAATGCTTACTCTTCGAGCAATGCGTCATCAACCAGGTTGGGCATTGTGACTTGGAGGCCTGGGGTGCGCTGCATCTCGCGGCGGATGGCGTCCATTGAGCCGTTGTTGCGTGCCCATGAGCGGCGCGCGATGCCGTTGTTCACATCCCACAGGAGCATCTGGCGGATGCGGCGGTCGGCTTCTTCGCTGCCGTCAATCACCATGCCGAAGCCACCGTTGATGACCTCTCCCCAGCCAACGCCGCCACCGTTGTGGATGCTCACCCAGGTGGCACCGCGGAAGGCGTCGCCAATCACGTTGTGAACCGCCATGTCGGCGCAGAACTGGCTGCCGTCGTAGATGTTGCTGGTCTCGCGGAATGGCGAGTCGGTGCCGCTCACGTCGTGGTGGTCACGGCCCAGCACCACAGGCTTCGTGATTTCGCCACGGCGAATGGCGTCGTTGAACGCCAGCGCAATCTTGGTGCGCCCCTCGCAGTCGGCATAGAGGATGCGTGCCTGCGACCCCACCACGAGGTGGTTCTTGCCCGCCTCACGAATCCAGTGCAGGTTGTCGGCGAGCTGTCCCTTGATGTCGTCGGTCACATGTCCCATCATCTCGTCGAGCACCTCGGCGGCGAGGCGGTCGGTGACTTCCAGGTCGTGAGGGTCGCACGAGGTGCACACCCAGCGGAAGGGCCCGAAGCCGTAGTCGAAGAACATGGGACCCATAATGTCTTGAACGTAGCTTGGATAACGGAAGTGGGTCTCGTCCTTCATAATATCGGCACCGGCGCGGCTTGCCATGAGCATGAAGGCGTTGCCGTAGTCGAAGAAGTACATGCCGTCGGCAGTCAGGCGGTTGATAGCTGCCACCTGGCGACGCAGCGACTCAAAGACGCACTCCTTGAAGCGTTCAGGCTCCTCAGCCATCATGCGCTTCGACTCCTCGAGGCTGTAGCCCACAGGGTAGTAGCCGCCGGCGTAGGGGTTGTGCAGCGAGGTCTGGTCGCTACCGAGGTCCACATGTATGCCTTCGTCGGCGAGACGCTCCCACAGGTCAACCACGTTGCCCACATAAGCCATAGAAACCACACGTTTCTCCTCCACCGCCTTGCGGATGGCGGGGATGAGTTCGTCGAGGTTCTCGTGCAGCTCGTCAACCCACCCTTGGTCGTAGCGTTTGCGTGCTGCAAGGGGGTTGATTTCGGCTGTCACGCTCACCACTTGCGCGATATTGCCTGCCTTGGGCTGAGCGCCACTCATGCCGCCGAGTCCAGCGGTGACAAAGAGCGGTATGCGTTTCTCACGCTCGTCGCCCATCACTTTGCGGGCTGCGTTGAGCACGGTGATGGTGGTGCCATGCACGATACCTTGTGGACCTATGTACATATAGCTGCCGGCAGTCATTTGGCCATACTGGCTCACGCCAAGTGCGTTCATGCGCTCCCAGTCGTCGGGCTTGCTGTAGTTGGGGATTACCATACCGTTGGTCACTACCACACGTGGAGCATCCTTGTGAGAGGGGAACAGTCCCAGCGGGTGACCGCTATACATCACGAGAGTCTGCTCGTCGGTCATCTCGCTCAGGTATTTCATCACGAGGCGATACTGTGCCCAGTTCTGGAACACGGCGCCGTTGCCTCCGTAGGTGATAAGCTCATGCGGATGCTGAGCCACCGCCTTGTCGAGGTTGTTCTGTATCATCATCATGATGGCGGCAGCCTGACGGCTGTTGTGTGGATAGTCGTCGATGGGACGCGCCTTCATCTCGTAGCGTGGACGCAAGCGGTACATATAGATGCGGCCATATTTCTCCAACTCCTCGCGGAACTCGGGTAGGAGAGTGGCGTGGTGCTTAGCGGGGAAGTAGCGCAGCGCGTTGCGCAGCGCGAGTTTCTTCTCCTCGGGTTTTAGTATGTCCTTGCGTTTTGGCGCATGGTTGATTTCGGTGTCGTAGGGCATCGGTTGGGGCAGCACGTCGGGTATTCCTGCCCTGATGTCGGCGATAAATTCTTCTCTTGTCATTGGTAAAGTTATCAGTTTTCAGTTATGAGTTATCAGTTTCTAGTTTAGTGTTGTGCTTGTTGCGCTTGTTGTGTTTGTTGCGTTGACAACGCAACAGACGGGACATTTTTTGACAACGCAACAGACGGGACCTTAGAGCTTGGTCTCTACTAATGCGGTGATTTCGGCTTCCTCGGCGTTGGCTTTGGCGATGAGGGCATTAGCCTCGGCGATGAGGGCGTCGGCAACGGCGCGGTCTTTGAGGGAGCCGGCGTTAATCTTCACGTTCATGCCTGCTCCTAGCACAGCGGCACGTGCGGCTAGCACGCCCACTCCAGCGTCGCTCACGCTGTTGTGGTTGCCTTCGTTTACCATGTAGCGGCACAACTCAAACACCTTCATCGACTCCTTCATGGTGCGCAGTGGCACTTGTGCGGCATAGAGCGTGGCGTCTTGGATGGCTGCGCTGCGGGCTGCCTTGTCCTCGTCGGTCTTCTTGGGCATACCGAAGGCTGCCATGATGCGGTTAAACGCCTCGGTGTCCTCGTCAACGAGGTGCAGCAGCTCCTTGGCGATCACCTGACCCTTGTCCGCCCACTCGCTGAACTCCTGCCAGCGGTCGTCCCAACCGGGCTTGTGGCTCGAGAGGTTGGCGACCATAGTGCCCAGCGAGGCACCCAAAGCTCCCATATAAGCTGAGATAGTGCCGCCGCCAGGTGCTGGTGACTCTCGCGAAGTCTCCTCGGCAAAGCCAGTAACGGTAAGGTCCACGAGTTTCTTGGCGCTGTCGTCCTGTATCATGAACTCGATAACCTTCTCCTTGGGGTCGAAAGGCTTGAGGTCGTCAAGACCGAGCGAGTGGATGGCAATCTCGATGATGTCGCCCTCGGGGATGCCGGTGGAGCGGTGTTGCTTCTCGAGGAAGTACTTGCCAGCCTCGATGAGGCAACGCTTGGGCAGCAATCCCACAATCTCGGTGCCAGTGACGCGGATGCCGCGGTTCTGCGCGCAGCGGCTCACCTCGTCAAATGCCACGTGCAATGGGGTAGTGTTGATGTCGGTGATGTTCATCGACACCTGTGCAATCTTATATTCGTCGATATACCAGCCAATCGCCTTAGTGCCCTTGAGGGTGCCGGGCTGCATGATGGTGTTGCCGTTCTCGTCCTTCTTGGGAGTGCCGGTGATGGGGTTGCCCTCACGCACGGGGCGTCCCTTCTCACGAACGTCAAAAGCGATAGCGTTGGCACGGCGGGTGCTGGT
>ERZ842401.1592-NODE-1592-length-32127-cov-5.231510_pt1 | contig 32127 bp, 36 predicted proteins | sample MGYA00521270_ERZ842401 | MGnify/ENA primary metagenome ERZ842401 (study PRJEB31892, sample SAMEA3878208) | bioreactor metagenome | biome: Moose rumen | place: Sweden | collected 2011-10 | study: EMG produced TPA metagenomics assembly of the PRJEB12797 data set...
CATGCCATCAACACGGTGGCCGTAAAGAGCCATGTTAAATTAACATTAAAGATGATAACACAACAACTGGAAACTATCTCGAAACAGTCATTCGTATCTTTATTCGGAACTCCTCAATCGTTTATATAGACAAAACCAGATGCTGAATTGGAGATAAGATGACCGATTCTGGTGTTGATACAAGGTCTGTAGCCATTAAGGAGCTAGGGGATATCATAGCACCGCTGGCAGCTAGATGCAACATCACCAAGGTATATCTCTTTGGATCCAGGGCACGTGACGATTATACGGATGACAGCGATTACGATTTTATCATCGAGGTAAAACCTGAGTACCGTTGGGGCAATCAAATGGACTTTATCGAGGGCGCAAAGGAGGCCCTAGGCCATGATGTCGATGTAGTCACGAGACGTAGTTTGACTGATGATAATTTCTCCAAGAGAGCCCTGGGAGAGATGATCTTTGTCTGCTGATAATCGCATTGTCATAGAGGACACGCTCGATCTGATGATAGAGTACTGTGATGATACCGCCATGATTCTTCATCGTATTGGTGGAATAGACGACCTTAAGACAGATGCAATGAACCAGTACGCTCTTGCTGGACCTATCCAGCAACTAGGTGAGTGTACAAGGCGCATAGATATTTGGCTTGGAAACCATTATGATTATGAATGGTCCGACATTATTGGATTTAGGAATATCCTTAGTCATCACTATAATAAGCTCGATCTAGACTTATAGTCAATAACATAACTTTTTAGGCAAAAGCTCCATAAAAATATCTACCCAATATTTTGCATAAGACAACGAGACTGCGGCATTCATAAAAGACTCCTGAACGACAGACTCTACCTGGCATCTATCCAAGATCCCATGTTTGGAAAGTTCGAACTTCATAGTCTTCCAAATCAGCTCAATGGGGTTGTACTGCGGGAAATATGGGGGAAGATAGCACAATCTGATATCCAATCTCGCTGCCGCATCCCTTACCTCCTGAGTTTTGTGAATACGGCAATTGTCCAGGACCATCACGATGGTCCTGTCGCCATTGGCCTCCCTCACCTTCTCGAGAAAAGCCCCGAATGACTCTGCATTGCCCCTATCGGGGAACGCACATACCGGATTACCGTTGAGAGGATAGAAACCCATGGTATTCACCGTCATCGCATCGGTGGCATGTGTCTTGATGATATTCCCCTTCTCTCCCCAGATCCTGCAACGGTTTATGTCGCTTTTCTGCGTGGACTCATCATCGAATCCTAGGACGAAATCTTCGTTCAGGAGTTCGTCCAGTACCATTCCGAGGTTTTTTTTAGAATGCCTTCAGGATCCTTGGGACGACGATAATCGATCTTGTACCCACGTCTATACACAAGGCCTTCCGAGCGAAGGATCCTTCCTATCTGCATACCAGAATACTCGACTCCGTAGGCAGACTTTACATAATCGCATACAGAATCCGTACAAAGTTCTCTTCCAAGAACGTATTGAGCAAGATCATGTTTCTGATCCTTGGAGAGCTTCGACGGTGCACCACCGTCGAAACCCGGTATTAGCCCCTCAAAGCCGTGCTCGTTCCAGGCAGCTTGCCAATTATAGCCGCTCTGACGGTTCACCATCAGTGCGTCCGTTGCTTTGGCCACGCTGTATCCTTTATACCTCAAACGGACGAAGGAAAGGCGCTCCTTCATCCTATCCTTCTCAGCACGTGTCATATCCGAGGATTCCAACGACTCTATCATGCGCTCCAACTCGGCCAGTTCCACGTGTCTGACAATCTCCATGTGCTCTACATTAGTCATAATTGGATATCGTCTTTATGTCTAAAAAGTTATGTTATCGACTATATATATAGATTGGGAAAAATGGAAATTTCTCCAAAATTCCGCGCGGAAAAATGGAGGATACTCCAAAATTCCCGAAATTGAGAGCTGAAAGAACCGGAGCGCAGATAAGCATCCCAGCAGATAGGATGCTCCTGGACGCCAAACTGTTTTATTAAATCGGTAACACATTCCCCCACCTAGTGAGATAATGGACGCCAAGAATCTGAACCTTTTGGGAATCATCAGCATTGTGGGTGCCATCATAGTGATAGTCGGGGTCTTCATGACCTGGCTGGCCACTGATCTGTTGGATTACACCATCTCTGGCTGGGAGCTCTACACGGAATGGACGGACGTTCTCGATACGAAGTACACGTTCCTTCCCCTAGCGGACCTGATCTTCGGAATCATCATAATCGTGATGATGATCATACCGACATTCTGCAACATAGACCGTTTCAAGAAGGCCAACAACATAATTGGCCTGATAACGGTCATCGCTGCGGTCGTCATGTTGATCATATCAGGGCTCTTCATCATCAAGGATATCGACATATGGTTAATCACAATCCACATGGGCAACCATCTTAAGATCGGATTCTGGCTGACCCTCGTTGGTACCGCCTTGATAATCGTAGGCGGATTCATGCCTATTGTGAAGAACAGACTTACAGTCACCATCAAACCAAAGGGTGAATGATCATATACGGCGTACCATTATCGAACGATTTCACAAAAGGGATGTGAATAAAATGGGAAAGAGCATAAACCTGCTTGCGATCATTGGAATCATCGGCGGCGCGATGATGATCGTCGGTGTCTTCCTGACATGGGTTGATTTCAAAGTTGTAGGGATCAGCCTGGGAACGGCCACCGGCTGGGACATATTCGACGGACTGAAGGATGTGGACGGCATCAAGTACACATTCCTGCCGCTCCTCGATCTGATCGCCGGAATCATAGCAGTCATAATGATGATCATCCCCACGTTCGCGAACGTGGACGGATACAAGAGGGCCAACAACGCCCTCGGAATCATCGTCACTATCCTCTCCATCGTGGTCATCGTGATCTCCATACTCTTCATGACCCAGAGCTGGGACCTCTCACTGGTCATTATCCACATGTCCGACTACATCCAGTACGGATTCTGGATCTCACTAATCGGAGCGATCATCACTCTGATCGGCGGAATCATGCCCATCGCGAAGAACAGGATGAACTGATAAACCTCTCAAAGCGGGGGAGGATTCCCCGCTACTCTTCTTTAATCTTTCAGAACTCTTCCAACCGGAATACATCATTGAATACATTATTGATACATCATTATTACATTAATATTACATTATTAAATACATTATTTTACATTATTATATAGTATTCGGATCCATATGAAAAGGACCTGAGGGCGATATTATGACCAATGTCGAGAAGGAAAGCATGACAACGGAATTCAAAGAGAGCATGTCCCAATTGGATAAGGGCATCCTGGGGATAACTGCGATGCTCAACAGATCCAATCATGCAGAGCTGTACATAGGCATCGATGATAATGGAGATGTCGTCGGCATCCAGGTCGGAAAGGACACGTTAGAGAAGATCCGCAACAAGATCTCGACACTTGTGAGTCCACAGATCCTACCAGATATAGAGGTGCTCAACGACGATGGCAAGGATTACCTCAGGATATCCTGCAGCGGATATGCATCCGCATACTCATTCAACGGTCGTTACTATATCAGGGAAGTGACCTCGAACGTGCAACTGTCCCCTGAGATGCTGACGAGGATGCTCCTTTCCAAAGGTACTGACCTCCCTAAAGAGATCGCATCACCGATTCAGGACCTGACCTTCAAGACCTTCACCCGCTACCTGGAATCACTGAAGATGCACACCAGCAACCAGAAGGGATTCTTCGAGAGTCACGGACTCCTGAACAACGAGGGCAAATACAACCTAGTCGCCTATCTGATGTCGGATCAGAATGATGTCCCGCTGCAGGTGGCCATCTTCTCCGGGACAGATAAGAGCGCCATATCCAGCAGGACCGATTACGGCAGGACATCACTGCTGATAGGTGTGGGCAGCATACTGGATCGCATAAGGTCGCTGGAGATCACAAAGATACGTTCTACCTCCTCCAACAGGGTGGAGGAACAGCTCTTCGATCCAGATGTATTCAGGGAAGCTTGGATAAACGCCTGTGCCCACAACGATTGGAAATCGATGATACCTCCTTCGGTGTTCATATTCGACACCAGGATAGAGGTACAGTCCTACGGCCGCATACCGTTCATGCTGTCCCTCGACGAATTCTATTCCGGTACCAGCATGCCGGTGAATAAGTCCCTGTTCGATCTGTTCATACTTGCAGATTATTCCGAACAGAGCGGCCACGGCGTTAAGACCATAGTGGAGAGATACGGGAAGGAATCGATCAGCATAGGAGACAACATAATCACAGTCACGATCCCGTTCGCCTTCGAACCCGATTGGGTGATATCCCGCAAGCAATCCGAATCTTTCAATCCGCAGAAGAGCAATGAGGACAAAGTGCTCGAATACGTGTCCAAAAACACCCAAGCGAGCATCAAAGAGACAGCCCAGTTCACTGGCATGAGCGTATCATCTGTGAACAAGATCATAGCTAGCCTGAAGGAAAGAGGAATCATCAGGAACGACGGTAACAACCGGAGGAATAATTGGGTCAGAGTCGGTTGAGGACTGTATGTTCCAACCTTAGTTCTGGGGAAATCCAACACTACATTTCAGCGAATCCTGAGCAACAGCCTATTTGATGTGAACTTCGGCAGGTTGATGGAGGCGGGGATAGGGATATCCAATGAGGCGTAGATGTCTTTGACCTGCTTCTTCGGGGTCTTGATACTGATATCATCGCCGACACGATAGCCTATCAGGGATTTCGGATGCGATAACGCATCCGACATGGAGAAGTTCGTGTTCTTTATGATAAGGTTCCTCATCGAGAGGTACATGATCGTATCGATCATGTCCGAAAGGATCTTTCCTCTCACCGTATTATTGTTCCATTTTGCTATCGGGAGCAGCTTCAGATAGGTCTTTGCAGTCTTGAAGAGATTCTCTATCCATTGTCTTCCAAAGTAATCATCCAGTATGCTTTTAGGGTCGGAGTCTTTGTTGGAAATCAGGATGAAGAAACCGTCCTCGAATAAGCGGTAGGTCTTCTTCTTATCGGTCATGGAGCCGTATTCTTCCTCGTGTTTGCCCATCCAGTTCCTGAAACCCATGGCGGCATTCTCTCTGTCCAGATACACATATGCGAACTCTTTGTGACCAAAGAGTTCAATCTCGCGCTTGATCCCGAAATAGGTATGTTTGTTCCTTACAAATGCGTATTTCCCGTTGTCGAACATCTTCCTGCATTCGTTGAAAAGCTCCATGTAGCAGAAACCACGCTTGTTCGGCATGCGCACGACGATCGTGCGCACGTCATCGGGATCATCATATGGCGCTTCGTCCGCATTGAATTTGCAGATCAGATTCTCACACGCATAGCCTGCATCCAATACAAGGTCCAGAATAGTTATCCCCAACGTGGCCTTCAGATCATCCATCTCATCCATGATGGTCGTCACATCAAGCACATTGCTCGGAATTATCTCGAACCAGACAGGATATCCCGTCAGGATATCCTGGATGACCGCCAATCTCATTTGGACACTTGTGGCCTCGACCCCATGACTGCACAGAGCATTAAAGGGATTGTCAACGGAATCATTGGGGAGAGGAGTGGTGTCTATGTAGCAGCATCTGCCGAATTTGGGATACTTGGACCTCATCAGCGTGACGAATCTTTTGAAGAACTCCTTCTTGATCCCTTCGTTACCCATAGCGGTGAAGTACGCAGTATCACTGCGTACAGAATTCACCGGAACATCAGGCGCCAGATAAGCTGCGAAAGTATTGTCCATGAATATGTCGCAGGTCTCATTGGATCCGTTACGAGCTATCCCGTAGGTCAGATGCAATACGGCCCGTTCATATTCGCTATCATCGGTGAACAGGTTCCTGATGATCCTAAGGATTCCGCTGGATTCCATGAAAGAGAAGACAAGATACGCTTCTCCGAATATAGGGTGGTCTTCCGGTTCCAGGAAGACCTCCAAATTCTCGATCTCTTCGCTTCCTGTCAGTACCCTTTCGAACTCATCCTTGTCAGCATCGTATATGACAAGTCCCCTTTCAGGGGACATGAACACGCCTCTGCGCTTGCTCTCCAAGGATATCACCTTCCCCAGTTTCTCTCTGACGATCTGCTTTGCATGGTGCTTCCTATCCTTCACATACTCAACATCTATGATCGACGCGCTACCGCTGACGATCTTTCCATTCTCATCCCTCTTGATGTTCTGTACTCTGATGAAAGGCATCCTATCCCCAAATTATAGTGATGACTCAACACTATAAATACTATTGCATGGACAGGTTTGCAATCAAATCGATGGACCTTACAAAGGTGGAGCCAGACGGTTTTTCCTCGTGCGAAAGAAGTCAATCAAAAAGCCTTCAAAAGATTGTAGTGTTGGATTTCAGCAGAAGTCAGGCTCGAATCTAACATCCCACCGTTCCCTTTAATAATGCGTGTACGATAAAGGGGGCCAGTGATTTCATGATAAGATTCGGTCCGGCAGGAATCCCGCTCTCTTGTAAAGGTCGCACTCTCCAGAACGGCATCGAGGATGTCCACAATCTGAGTCTGAGCGCCATGGAGATCCAGATGGTCAGGTCAAGCGCATACGCCAGACCTCCCGACGACGAGGAGATCGGACTGACACTCAAGGACATCGAGGAGGGCTTCGTGCTCGAGATCGTCAGAGACGGGGAGCTCATCGTCGACCCGGACGAACCTATCGAGGAGGACGACGATCTTATCTACATGCCGTCGGGGGTCTCCGACACATACGGGGACCTCTTCTGGACCAACGAGATGGCCAAGAGACTCGACGTCAGCATGTCCATACACACACCGTTCTATATGGACCTCGGTTCCAACAACGACCTCACAGAGAACTGCCTCGAGAGCATCAGGCATGCCGGACTCATCCTGAACGCCCTGGGCGGGGACGTCGTGGTCACCAGCCTCGGTATCTACGACGGCAAGATGGACAGGGAGGAAGTGGACAACAATATCCTGAACAACGTCGCTGACATCATGGACTGGTGGGTGGGCAACGGACTCACACCCAGGCTGGGTGTCGAGGTCACCGGACAGGAGGACGTCTTCGGATCCCTGGATCAGGTCCTGGACCTCTGCGACCAGGTCGACGGTATCATACCCGTCGTCAACTTCTCGCACCTGCACTCCCGTACAAACGGGTCCCTCCTGGAGGTCGACGATTTCCTCAACGTCCTCGAGCAGGTCGAGGGATACAGCGGAGGCAATATCTATTCCGCATTCGCCGGCGTAGAGTACTGGGAGGGCAACGAGAGGAGGCTCACCCCCATCAAGAAAGGGGACCTCAGGTTCGAACCCCTCGCTGAAGCGCTCATCGAGATGAAGCCTTCGGCCACAATCATCTCCACATCGCCCCTTCTGGAGCACGATGCGATGTACATGAAGATCATCCTCGAGAGGGTCCTTGCAAAGAAGGTCGCCAGGGACATGAAGGAGAGGAAGAAAGCCGAGATGGCAGCCGCTGCCAGTGAGTGAAGATGAAAGCACCGTCGGAACTCCTCTCATATTGTGGGAAGGCAATCGCCGCCGTCGATGACGGGTTGAAGGACGAACTGATAGATTCCATCATATCCAGTAGGAGAACGTTCATCTACGGATCCGGAAGATCCGGACTCATCGGACAGCTCTTCGCCGTGCGTCTTGTCCAATTGGGATTCGATGTGCACTTCGTCGGAGAGATGACCACGCCAATCATCACCAAGGATGATCTCACCCTTCTGATATCCAACACCGGAAGGACATCATCCGTTGTTCAGACCGCACAGATCGCAAGGGACATAGTCGGTTCCAAGGTAATCTCCATCACCAGTACGAATGACTGCAACCTCGCAAAGAACTCCGATGTCACCATCGTCTTCGACATCACCGAGAACGAGGAGACGAGAAGGGTCGCTCCGTTGGGAACCGTGTTCGAGGATTCGGCACACATGTTCTTCGAGTGCGTCGTACGCGACATCATGGAGAAGGAAGACATCACCGAAGAGGAGATGCGCAACAGGCACGCCATCTGGGTATGATCATTCCTGGAAAAGGACGGTCGCATCCTCGACGGTTTCACGGATCTTGTAGAAGGAGAACTGATGTGCGTATACGTCGGCTTTCATCATTATCCCTTCCTTCATGTGTTTCTTGAAAAGAGCCAGATCCTCGTCGGTAGGCTCCGTCCCGCCTTCTGAAGATGCCACGCAGATACCTATGGGCCCATTATCAGTAACACTAATTACAAAAAAGTAACACCCATTGTCATCTTCCATGACATCCCCTCCGAGGAGTACCCCGACCCTGTCGGTCTCGATGAGCATGGAATCGACGGTCTCGAGTATCTTACCAAGCACCGATTCCGATATCAGGATGTCCGCACGGGTACCAAGCCTTCCGACCATATTGAAGTGATATGCTCAATGGTAATCAAACCTTCGCAATCGTTTCCTGTCCTTCACGGGGATGTACGGTATGACGTCGATTACATCATCCTCGTCTATGGAATCATCCACGTTGGATTCCGGATCGAGCAGCTTGTAATCTCTGATCAGCATGACCCTTCCTCTACCCCAATACTCCTCCGCGGCCTCCCTGACGCCGTCGAGCATATCGTTTCCTTCCATCTCCATCCTTATGGATGAACCGTTACTTCCGTCCCTAACAGTGAATCTGACCATAATATCACCGCCATGTCATCCTGGAATCGGAATATAAACCTCGGTCGATTTTTTAAGGTCTATAGAACATGGGGGTAACAATGGCCAACATAAGACTGCCCGAACACTCGCACTGCATCTACTGCGGAGACCCAATACCATTCGGTGAGGAATACTGCAGCGAGGAATGCAGACAGAAGGAGAAGGAAAGGGTAGCGGCCGATAAGAAAAGGGATTACATCTTCTACGGGATAGCTGCGGGAACGATCCTGCTGCTGTTCATCATAAGGACCTTAACACGCTGACGGTCCTTCCCACATCGTGGGTGCGGATTATGTTCGCACCGGAGTCCACAGCAATCTTCGAGAGCATGGCGGAAGCTTCATCGACATCCATATCAGGATACGTTCTGACCACTACTCTCTTCCTGGACAGTCCAATCAGTATCGGATGATCCTCTCCGAGGAAGGAACAGCCCTTTATGATCCCCAGATTCTGCTCCAAGGTCTTCCCGAATCCCACCCCGGGATCGAGTATTATGTCCTCTATGCCGGCGTCCATCGCCTTGCGGCACTGTCCGGACAGGAAGGATGCTATCTGACCTTTGTAATCTCCGGACATGACTTCGGAGTGAGCGCCGGGGACCCCATAGGAATGGCATATCACCACAGCTGCGCCGTGATCGGCACAGACATCGATCATACCGTCGTCCTGAAGGCCGTTGACATCGTTTATGGTATCAGCACCTATGGACAGCGACCTCTCGGCCACTTCGGTCTTCATCGTATCGATCGATATCGGGACATCCAGCTTCACCAGTTCCTTCAGGACGGGTTCCAATCTGGACCACTCCTCTTCTGCGGTAACGGGTTCGCTTCCGGGACGCGTGGATTCCGCACCGAGATCTATGATGTCGGCTCCGAGATCGATCATCTCGACAGCATGCCTCACGGCACGCTCGGTATCGTTCCATCTTCCCCCGTCGGAAAAGGAATCGGGGGTGACGTTGAGGATACCCATGATGAGAGGGGGCTGACCCCTCCCTTTGGGAAAATTCATGCCATCTGTTCGTCGATTATCTCGACGAGGTCCCTGACCTGCACCTTGCGGTCGCCCACTGCGGCCTGCAGGTTATTGACACAGAACGGACAGGTGGTGATCACCAGATCGGCGAAATCCGCCTCGTCCAGCCTTGTATTGGCGATGTCCAGGGAGACCTTGGGGTACGCAGACCTGACACCTCCGCCGCCTCCACAGCAGTGGCTCGTCGCCCTGTTGTACTTCATCTCCTTGAACTCGAGTCCGGGGATCTTCTTTATTACCTCTCTCGGAGGCTCGTAGACCTCGCAGTGCCTTCCCAGGTGGCAGGGGTCGTGGTATGTCGCCACCACTCCGTCCATGGGCTTCAGCTTGAGGTCCTTCCTTGCAAGGTACTCCGTGATGTGCAGCACCTCGAAGGGTACATCCACATACTTGGGGTACTCGATCTTGAACATCCTGTAGCATCCGGCACATGCGAGAACTAGAGTCCCCACACCCAGTGCCTTGATGGCATCCACGTTCTTCTGGAACAGCGGGGTGATGTCCTCCTGGAGCCACCCTACCCTCTGCATGACTGAACCACAGCAGACCTCGTCGATGGTGGTGAAATCATCGCCGAGCTTGTCCAGGATGGACAGGGTCGCCTGAGCGGTCTTCTTGGATCTGAATGTCGCAGTGCATCCCACATAGTAACCGATCTTTGCCTTGTGGGGCTTTCTTCCCAGGGTCTCTGCCCTGGTGGCCTTCTCCCCGTAGGGGTTACCGCATTCTAAGATGCCTTCGCACATTGCCTTGTGCTTCGGCAGGATTCCGCCGTTCTTCACGATGTCCGCACGGCAGAGCTCGATGATGTCCACGATCTTCACCTTAGATGGGCATCTCCTCACGCAGTCCGCGCAGGTGGTACATGTGTACATGTTCTCCACCAGGGAATCGCTCACCTCCAGGTCGCCGTTCAGCAGACCATAGGTCAGTGTGATACGTCCTCTCGACAAAGCAGAATCCCAATTGATCGCCTTGAACGAAGGACATACGCTCTTACAGAAACCGCACATGGTACAGACGTTGACCGCCTTCCTTACCTCTTCCAGGTTGTTGACTTCGAAACTCATTCACTCCACCCTCGGGATGGTGACACTTCCGTCCATCAGCACGATGACGCGGGCCTTTGGGTTCTCCTTCAGGGCCTCGTTCATGGCATCCTCCACTGACGGGAAGGGTCTGATGTTTGCCTTTGACAGTATCTCGGGATCAAGGTCTGTGACCGCCCAGATGGATGCCCATGTGGCGATCTCGGCCATCTTGGCCGCCTTGTGGTATCCCAGCTTGTATTCGGCCCTGAGGTTCTCCAGGACCTTGTTTGGATCGTTAGATGTGGAGAGCTGCTGCAGGAACGTGGGGTGTCCGATTCCCTCCCTGCACTTGGAGACCATGATGATCTTTCCCCCTTCCTTCAATGCCCACTTACCGTTGTCCAGCGCCTTCTGCGACTGGTAGAGGTCCACGTCCATCGGATACGGTGCGACTGTCAGAACGATGTCCCCCTTCTCCGGGATCGGCACAGAAAAGACCTCGTTAGCGTACTTCACTGCCTCATGGAATGATGCGTGTAACTCTCCTGAGATCGCCTTGTAGATGTTCTGGTGCCTGTCCAGCACGGTCTCGATGGCGAAGATCTTCTTGTCCTTCACGACCTCCAGGGCATCCATCATGTCCTCGTGGACGGGGTTGCCCTCCAGGACCAATGCCTGGGCCTCCTTGTTCATGGCGAGCTTGTGATTGGTCTCGACGGTCTTGAACGATGCCACTCCGGGGAGGAACGACTTCCTTCCTCCAGTGTATCCTGCAAAGTAGTGGGGCTCCACCGATGTGATGATCACCAAACGATCGGACTCCACAGCGATCTTGTTGACCTCCATGGGAGTTCCGTTCTTGGACGTACCGAGGAATACGCACTCGGACGTCTTGGCGTTGTGGCAGATGATACAGTCCTTCAGCTCCTGGTAGTGCTTGCCGAACACGAAGTTGTACTCCTCGTCGGTCATGTCCCTGTGGGTGCCGGTGGCCACGAGGTATCTGGCCTTCGTCAGGTCCATCCTCTTGGACAGTGCATCTAGCACCTTGGCCGTAGGTGTGGGACGTGTTCCGTCGTTCACGATGAAGACGATATCCTTGCCTCCGTTCAGGAAGGCATCGAGGGAATCGTATCCGATGGGATTGTCTATTGACTCCCCGATCACCTTGTCGGGATCTCCGCACTCGACATCCTTGGGGTAGAATGTGCCGACATAATTCTCGTCAGGTATGTCGACCTTCTGAACTCCGTCCTTACCGTATTTCACATCGATTATCATTAGGACCAGAACTCTCTATCCATGTCCCCATAAATAAAAAAGAGGTTCCTTGACTCCCGACGTGAGCAAAGGATACAGGCATCCGGACAAGGTTCCGGGACTTTGGTACGACCCTGTTCAGGCCGACTGGTATGAGGATATCTGATCCGACAGCCAGAATTCGATGTAGTGCGCGATCTTGCTCATTGCCGTCGGCAGCGGATGCGAATCAAGCAGGGCCACGAAGTCGGTCTTCTCCCAATCCACGTTGGTGAAAAAAAATCTTGAAGCTTCAGTGACCCCTTGAAACACAGGCGGTCACTGAAGATTCAAGAAGACCGTCTCGACAGATTATTCTACGCTCAGCCCCATGCACATCCATAATGGTACAGATAGGCGACCTAGGGGAGCGTCAGCTCATCGATGATTTCAGAACGTTCATAAGGCCGGAAGGCCGCGTCGGTCCGGGGGACGATGCCGCCGTGATCGGAAAGGATGTCGTGGTCACCACGGACATCGTGACCTTCGACAGGCACTTCCCAATAGGCATGTCATTCGAACAGTTCGGATGGTATGCTGCGGCTGTGAATTTCAGCGACCTTGCCGCCATGGGTGCCAGACCGATTGGTTTCACTGCCGCATTGGCGTTGCCACCCACATTGGATTCCCAGAACGCCTATGACATCATGAGCGGGATAGATCAGTGTGCGGAGTTCTGCGGGACCGGCATAGTCGGAGGGGACACGAAGACAGGCCCCGGGATCGTGGCGGGGACCGCCATAGGTTCCATGGACGGCAGGGCACCAATGTTACGCTCGGGTGCAAGACCCGGCGACATCGTCGCTGTGACAGGACCCCTTGGAGGACCTGCTGCGGGATATGCCGCTATAGAGAACGGACTGGATTATCCTGAAGCTAAAGAGACACTCTTCATGCCCGTACCCAGAGTAGCAGAGGGGGTGGCACTCGCCGAATCGGGGATCGTATCGTCCTGCATCGATCTGTCCGACGGTCTCGGTACTGCCTTGAACACAATATGCAAGGCATCGAACGTCGGTATCGACGTAGAATTCAGCTTCCTGCAGCATGAGACCTTCGTCGACGAGATATCCGAGAAGACCGGCATCCCGCTGGAGAAACTCCTGATAGGATGGGGCGGGGAATACGAACTCATGTTCACCGCCGACCCCAACCGCCTGAAGAAACTGTACGACTCCGAGATAGAGTTCTTCATCATCGGCATGGTCAACGACAGCGGAAAGGCAGAACTGATCAAGGACGGAAAGAGGAGCACAATCGATTATGGCGAATATTGACAGGGTCGAGGCGAGATACTACCGCCGCACTGAGGGTGCGTTCGTTTGCGAACTGTGCCAGCAGAAGTGCTTCATCAGACCGGGCGACTTCGGATACTGCGGTACCCGTAGGGCCGACGAGGACATCCTCGTATCGAATTCTTACGGCAAGATCTCGTCCCTGAGCGTCGATCCCATCGAGAGGATGAACCTCTACCATTACAAGCCTCATTCCAAATGCCTGTCCGTCGGAAGCGTCGGATGCAACATGAACTGCCAATATTGCAGGAACTACTCCTTCGCCAAGCTAACGATCGGGAAGAAGCGTGCGACCTACAAGAGCCCCGAGGAACTCCTGGAGATGTGCAGGGAGGAGGACATGGGGATCGTATGCTTCACGTACAACGAACCCATGGTCTGGTTCGAGTACATCATGGACTTCGCTCGCATTGCCCCCGATATGCACATTGTCCTCATGACCAACGGACTCGTCAACGACGGCCCCCTGAGAGAACTGTGCGAAGTTGTGGATGCGTTCTGCATCGACATCAAGGCGTTCGACAGGATGACACACAAGAAACTGTGCGAAGCCGATCTGAGCGAAGTATTGACAACAGCCCGCAACGTGTTCGACAGGGGAGTCCACATGGAACTGAATTATCTTGTCATCCCGGGCGTGAACGACTCCGAGGAAGAGATCAGAAAGTTCTGCAGCTGGGTGAAGGAGACATCTATCGACGTCCCGGTCCACTTCAGCAGGTTCCAGCCTGATTATCAGATGAGGGACACACCGCTCACACCTGTCGAGGAACTTCTGCGCTGCAGGGAGATAGGTATGGAGACGGGCCTGAACTACGTCTATGTGGGCAACACATTGGTCGATGATGCGAACGATACCATCTGTCCGGACTGCGGAGAGGTGGCTGTCAGACGTCTCGGTTATTCCGCAAACCCTTTGGGGTTGGACGGAGACAGATGCGCAAAATGCGGCCGTCCCCTTAACATGATCAGATGACGGCGAATAAGGGTGAACCTAGGATCATTGTGATCAGGAACCCTATCGTCAGAGGCACGAGGAACGGTATCATCAGAGCTACCCTAACGTGATCCTCGTCTGTTTCTTCAAGGGTCCACACGAAAGAGGATTCCGCATCCTCCTTGGTCGTGACATAAGACGATATCCTTGTACCTCCGGACCTGCGGAGATTCACGATCACAGCGTACACCGTCGATATTATGACGGCGATGAAGAACGCCGAGAACACAGGGTTGAACATCAGGCTAGTAGGATATACTGGATCCCAGAACACGTACGGGACTTCCGGATATGCCGGGAACAAGAACGACAGTGTAACCAACGCCTTCACGTCGGCGCCTCCCTTCATGGTACCCAGCAGGAACATGCTCAGGAACAGCACCGTCATCACAGCGGTGACTATCGGATACGGACTCGATGACACCGCCGATGATGCAATCATCAGGGACAATCCCAGAATGATGATGGCCGCGGACACCTTCCCCTGCACCCTCTCACTGAACATGAATAGCATGAACATCAGATAGCCTGCGGCACAGAGTATCCCACCAATGATATCATCCGAAAACAGCGCCACGACCATCCCCATGGTACCGATTATCATCCAGTGCACATCGGATATCTCCCTGGAGCGCACATCGTATACCGAAGCGGATATCAGTACCGCGGCAACCGCTACGAGGATGATCGATTCTACGGGCATCGCGTCTTCATTTTCATATCTTATTTTTAACAGGTTGCCTATCCCGTACCATGGAAAGAAGATTGATCGCAGTGGTCGTCCTCGCGGCCCTTATCCTCGGTATGGTATCGCCCATCCTTGTCCAGGACTCCGATGCCCTGGATTCCGATGATTATTACATCACCATACCTGGTACGCAGGCACCCAGCAAGCACATCGACATTACGATGGGCAACGGAGAGAGCAGGATGTGGAAGCTCTGCGTCATCAACGCTTCCGAGAAGTATCTGGACGTTTCGTTCGATTCATCCTCGGATACCAAGTCGGTGAAGGTCGCCGACATCCCCGAGGCCACCCTGATTGGTCCCGAAGGTTCATCCGAACCCTCCGTAGCGAAAGGTGACCTGACGATCAAGGTCGACCAGAACTCGGACGCTTATGATTCCGTCTCGGTGGATATCACCGTGTACGTCGTGGATGCGGCCGATCCGGAGCAGATCTCCGAGACCCATGTCTATTTCGACATCGAGGTCACCTCCATTTACGATGCGAGCGGGATGTACAACAAGTTCTTCGGGCTGATCCCCAACACACTCCCCGCACCGTTCAATTCCCCGATCGTCCCTGCGATCGTCAGCATACTCGTCTACGGATTCATCGCATGGATCGTCGGTACGCTCATCCTCAAGAAAATAGCTAAGATCATCGGAAGGAACACCTCGGAGAAGGAGGCGACGAACTTCGAGAGGGCCACGAAATGGCCGATTGTCATGCTGACCATGGTCCTGACCCTCAACACCGGTCTGCTCATAATGGACGCCGGTTCATCATTGATCTCACAGACATCCTTCGTGACGTACATTCTGTCCGTGATACTGGTGAGCACCATCCTATGGAAGATCTACATGCAAATCGTGAGATCCGTATTCCGCAAGATAGAGAAGGCCCATGCCGATTCCACAATCGACACCTCCCTCATCCCGCTGTTCAGGATGATAGGTATGATATTCTTCTGGGTGGGAGGCACATCCGCCATCCTTGCAGGATTCGGAGTGGACCTCCAGGGAATCCTGGTGAGCGCTGGAGTGATATCATTGGGTATCACGCTCGGTGCACAGAACGTGCTGTCGCAGTTCTTCAGCGGAATACTCATACTCGTGAACAGACCGTTCAAGACGGGCGACTTCCTGAAGATCAACGACAAGGTATACGTTGTAAGGAAGGTCAGACTGATGTACACCGAGTTCAAGAACTGGGGAGGGGATGAGATTATCACGATGCCCAACAACGTCGTCACATCCGCAACAATCAGCAACATGACCAAGGGAGACGTTATCTGCAGACAGTACGTCTACTTCTCCGTGGCATACGGAACGGATCTGAAGAAGGCCCAGGAGATCATGGTCGAGGCCGCGAAGAAGTGCGACCTCGTCGTACAGGATGCGGACCACGACATCGGTACTAGGATCACCGACTTCCTCTCGTCCGGAATCGAGCTGAGATTGTCAGTCTACACACCGACCTTCGACGATACCGGAGAGGCGGCAGGAAAGCTCAGAGGACTCGTGTACGAGGCATTTGCCGAGAACGACATCGAGATCCCCTACGACAGGGTCCAGATCGATATCCTCTCTGACCGTACCGAAAAGGTATCAAACTCCTGAGATAATTGCGGTTTTCCGTAATTTCTCAAACTTTTTACTACTCTTTCCATAATCATTTCTACGAAAACCACAGAATCTCCTACGGAAAGCAGTCATCATTTTTATACAATGAGCATTTAACCCAGCCCACAGTGATGAATATGATCGACAACCTGGACAAGAAGATCATCGAGATCATGAAGAAGGACTCCAGATGCCCGTTCGTGGAGATTGCGAACCAGCTAGGGGTCTCTGAAGGAACCATACGCAGCAGGGTCCACAGGATGACCGACGAAGGTATCATCCGCGGATTCACTATCAAGACCAGCTCTAGGAACGTGAAGGCCCTCGTGGAGATCAGGATCGACGTGAACACCGACACTCAGGGCATCGCGAAGGAACTGGCCAGCTATGACGGGGTGACCGAGGTATTCGAGGTCACCGGGGACCAGGATATCATCGCCATTGTCGATGTGGAATCATCACAGTATCTGAACGAGATCATCGAGCGCATCAGGCGCTACGATAACATCCTGAGTACGCGTACCCGCATCATACTCAAGGAGCACTTCGGGGAGGCATGAAGTATGTTCGCAGGAACAGGAACGGCACTTATCACTCCGTTCGGTAAGGACAGAAAGATAGACGAGGAAGCATTGAGGAGACTGGTTAACTTCCAGGAGGAGAACGGAGTGGATGTTCTCATCCCCTGCGGTTCCACCGGAGAATCGGCCACGCTTTCTCACGAGGAGCACATACACGTCATCGAGATCGTAAGGGACGAGGCCAAGAAGGCCAAGATCCTCGCCGGTGCCGGAAGTAACAGCACATCCGAAGCGGTCATGCTCAGCAAGGGTGCCGAGGACCTCGGAGTCGACGGTATCCTGTCGATCTCCCCCTATTACATCAAGCCCACCCAGGAAGGGCTCTATCAGCATTACAAGGCCATCCAGGAGGCCATCGACATCCCAGTCATCGTATACAACGTACCGGGAAGGACCAGCACCAACGTCAACGTGGACACCATACTCAGACTTGCAGAGCTCCCCGGTATCGCAGGTGTCAAGGAAGCTAGCGGGAACTTCTCGCAGATCATGGACATCCTCGCCAACAAGCCCGCGGACTTCGAGGTGCTCAGCGGGGACGACGGACTCACACTGGGTCTTCTGTGCCTCGGTGCCGACGGAGTCATATCTGTCGCATCCAACTGCTGCCCAGGACTCCTATCCAACATGGTGCGCAGCGCAAGGAGCGGCGACGTGAGCACGGCAAGGGAGATCCACGAGAGACTGCTCCCGCTGTTCTCCGCACTGTTCTGCGAATCCAACCCTATACCTATCAAGTACGCCATGGGAAGGATGGGATTCGGCGACGGTGTACCACGTCTGCCATTGACCGAACTCAGCGATAGGGGAAAGGCAATCCTAGACCCCGTATTGGACTCATTGGGACTCTGAGGTGGTGGATTGATCACAGTAGTGGTCGGAGGCGCGACAGGCAAACTGGGCACGTTCGTATGCCAGAAGATCCTGGCATCCGAGGATATGAAGCTGATCGGAGGTACCGTGTCACCCAACGGGCCCCATATCGGAAAGGAGATTTACCCCGGCATCGTAGGTTCGTCACCCGACGATCTTGAAAAACTGCTGGAGGGCTGCGACGTCTACGTAGATCTGACCTCCCCCGTTGCAGCATCCAAGGTCGTTGCCGACATCCCGAAGAGCGGTGCGAACATCGTTCTGGGGACGACGGCGGTGGACCCGACGGTCATCGAGCAGATGAAGAGGAACATCGAATCGTGCAATACATCGGGATTGATCTCATCGAACTTCGCGATCGGAGTCAACGTCTTCTGGAAGATGTGCGAGATGATGGCCAAGTATCTGCCCGAATACGATATCGAGGTGATAGAGGCTCATCACAACCAGAAGAAGGATGCCCCCTCCGGTACCGCGATGGAAGCAGTCAGAAGACTGAGCCAGGCATCCGGAATTGACGACATATCCTACGGCAGGGAAGGTGTCACGGGCCCGCGTAAAAAAGAAATATGCGTGCACTCCATCCGCGCCGGTGACATAATAGGGGACCACACCGTGATCTTCGCCAGGAACAACGAGAGGATCGAGCTCACTCACAAAGCGATCTCCCGCGAGGTCTTCGCCGAAGGCTGCATCGAATCCATCAGATGGCTCGCCGGCAAGAAGGACGGAAAGATCCATGACATGAACGAGGTGCTCGGGATATGATAACGGTTATGAAGTTCGGAGGGACCAGTGTAGGTTCCGCTGAGGCCATCCAGAGGGTTGCGAACATCATCGTCAACACCCAGGGAGATAAGGTGGTCGTCGCTTCGGCGATGTCCGGGATCACGAATTTCCTCGTACAGGTGGTGGACAGCCCCACCATGGATGTGGACGAGGTAGTCAAACAGTTCGCCGACAAGCACATTATGGCGGCTGAACAGATGTTCGACGAGAAGACCCTCGCCGATTTCAAGATCGAATTCAACGAGCGTCTGGCATTCTTCAAGCAGTGTCTGGAAGGGGATGTCAACGACGCTTATTACAAGGACCTCATCACCTCACAGGGGGAGAGGTTCTCCACGCTCATGATCACCTACTACCTCAGGAAAATGGGCTACGAGTCCGTTGCACTCACGGCGGAGACCGCCGGCATAGCCGCGACCGGACTCCCGCTCTCCGGATCCGCCGATCTGGAGATGACCGCAAGCGGAATGACGATGAAGGTTAGACCGCTGCTGTCGAAAGGTATCATCCCCGTCATAACGGGATTCTACGGTATCAAGGACGGAGCGCCCCTCACATTCGGAAGAGGAGGTTCCGATTATTCAGCGGCAGTCGTCGCCAATGCGCTCGACGCCGATATGCTGGAGATCTGGACGGATGTCGACGGTTTCATGACCGCCGATCCCAGGATCATCAAGAACGCGATCAAGATTGAGGAGATGACCTTCGGAGAAGCTGCAGAATTGGCATACTTCGGGGCCAAGGTCCTGCACCCCAGGACAATCGAGCCCGTGAGAATCAAGAGGATCCCGCTCAAGGTCAGGAACTCGTTCAGGCCCGAGGAACCCGGTACGCTCATCCACTCATTGAGGAAAAAGGGCAAGGGACTCCTCAAGAGCGTCGCAACGAAGAACGATCTTGCCATCGTCACGATCAGTTCGGCCGAGATAGCATACAGGCCGGAGCACACGGCCGAGATCATCGGCAGGATGGCAAGGGACAACGCTATCATCTACGCCATATCCACGTCGCTCTCTACGGTCGCTGTCCTCATCAGCAGCACCGATGTCGCTTCCATCATAACCGATCTGGAGGACATGAAGGGCAACGTCATCGAGAGGATCGATGTGAAGAACGGTATGTCCCTCGTATGCTGCGTAGGTGACGACCTCCTGTCAAAGGCCGGAGTTACCGGTGATATCTTCACTGCCGTGAAGGAAGCGGGAGTCAACGTCGAGATGATCTCCGAGGGAGCTTCGGAGGTGTCCCTCAACTTCGTCGTCCCCATGGGAATGGTCATGGACGTCGTTGCTGTGCTACATTCAAAGTACATAGGGTGAACGCGATGATGCGCGATTTCGAATGCAAGAACGGCGTCATGATGATCGCCGGCAAGTCAGCCGTGGAGCTCGTAGAGGAATTCGGTTCCCCGATCTACGTCTGCGACGAAGCAAGGATAAGGGAGAACTACAGGAACATCCACGGTGCGTTCTCCAGATACATGGACACCAAGATCCACTACGCATGCAAGGCCAACACGAGCCTCGCTGTGCTGAGGATTCTCGAGCAGGAAGGTTCAGGGATCGATGCGGTCTCCATCGGAGAGGTCAAGACCTGTCTCAAAGCGGGATTCACGCCTGACAGGATAATGTATACCGGAGTCAACGTCAGCGACAAGGAACTGAAAGAGGTCGCGGACCTCGGAGTGATGATCAACATCGATTCCATCTCCGAGATGGAGAGGCTCGCCAAGATATCGCCTCAGCACGAGATCTCCTTCCGTATCACGCCCGGAGTGGGTTCCGGCCACAGCGACAAGGTCATCACCGGATCCAAGGGTGCCAAGTTCGGTATCCCCCTCAGGGAGGTCATCGGCACATACGCCAGGGCGAAGGACCTGGGATTCAAGATCAAGGGCATACACGCCCATATTGGTTCCGGAGGACAGTCCGTAGAACCCTTCCTGGACATGATGCAGGTCATCGTTGATCTGGTAAACGAGATCAAGGAACTCGGCATCGACCTGGAGTTCATCGACATGGGCGGAGGTATCGGAGTACCTTACAAGCCTCAGGAGGACGAGATGGACCTCAACGAGTTGGCATCCGAGATCACCGACATGATCGAGCAGCAGACCGACATCAAGACACTCATCCTGGAGCCCGGAAGATACATCGTATGCGATGCTGTTGTTCTCCTAACGAAGGTCAACGACGTCAAGGATGCAGGTACCAAGAAGTACATCGGATGCGACGCAGGATTCAACACCCTCATCAGGCCCGCATTCTACGATTCGTTCCATTACGTGGCCATGGCCAACAAGTTCGGCAAGGCATGCGTGAGCAGGTACGACGTCGTCGGACCGATCTGCGAATCAGGAGATTACATGGCGCACGACCGTGTTCTGCCCGAACCAGTGGAAGGCGACATCATCGCCGTCTACAACGCCGGCGCATACGGATTCTCCATGTCATCCAATTACAATTCCAGGCCACTCTGCGGAGAGGTCCTTGTCAACGACGGAAAGGCGGAGCTCATCCGCGAACCCGAGACCATCGAAGAGCTCTGGAGACACCAGAGGATCCCCGAGAGGCTGATGAAATGAAATTCTGGAAGTATCACGGCATCGGTAACGACTTCGTCCTCCTGGACGGCTCCAAGGGAGACCTGGAGGTAGATATGGAATGGTGCAAGGGAGCATGCGACCGCCACTTCGGTATCGGAGGGGACGGAGTGCTCTACATCCTCCCCGGAGAAGGCACCGACATCACAATGAGGATCATTAACGCCGACGGAACGGAAGCGGAGATGTGCGGCAACGGTATCAGGTGCGTCGCCATCCACGCATACAACTTCGGCATCGTCAAGAAGGAGGAGTTCTCCATCCACACCATGGCAGGGGACCTCACCGCGAAGCTGACCATCAAGGACGGAAAGGCCGTAGGCGTTACGATAAACATGGGCGCACCCATCCTCGACGGAAGGTCCATCCCGATCGACTTCGACGGACGTTACATCAACGAGGACTTCGCCCTCATGAGGTACTTCTTCAAGGCGAACGCGGTTTCAATGGGGAATCCCCACTTCATCACATTCCAGGAGATGGACGACCCCACGATCGACACCCTCGGACCGCTCCTCGAGAGCCACAGGCTCTTCCCCAGGAAGACCAACGTGGAGTTCTGCAGGGTCATCGACGGTAAGATCTACATCAGGGTCTTCGAGAGAGGAGCGGGTTGGACGCTCGCCTGCGGTACAGGTGCATGTGCCAGTACTGTTGCAGCAGCCCTCAACGGGCTCGTCCCCTACGATACTCCGATAGACGTCCATCTGCCCGGCGGATGGCTCAAGGTCACAGTGGACAAGGACCTGAAGTACGTCCTCATGGAAGGACCTGCGGAACTTGTCTTCGAAGGCGAACTCAACGCAGAATATGCGGGGTGCTGAAATGACGAAATACGAACAGGCTGACAGGCTGAAGCAGATCCCTCCCTACCTCTTCGTGAGGCTCGAGAAGCTCTCGGCCGAGAAGAAGGAACAGGGTTGGGACATGATCGACTTCGGTATCGGGGACCCGGACCTTCCGGCACCCGAGTGCATAGTCGACGAGATGTGCAAGCAGGCACACGTGAACGACAATCAGAAATACTCATCATCCGCGGGAGAGAAGGACCTGCGCAAGGCCGTCGCGGACTGGTACAAGAGAAGGTACGGACTGGATATCGATCCCGACACCCAGGTGTGCATCACCATCGGTTCCAAGGAAGGTATATTCAACATCGCACAGGCCTTCGTCAACGAAGGGGAGACGATCATCGCACCCTCGCCCGGATACCCCGTGTACTCCGGAGCGGCGACACTCTTCAACGAGGCCAAATGCGTTAAGGTACCGCTCAAGGCGGAGAACGATTGGCTCCTGGATGTCAACGACTGCCCCAAGGGCGCAAGGATGCTCTACCTGAACTACCCCAACAATCCTACGGGAGCAACATGCGACCTCGCATACCTGAAGAAGATCTACGACTGGTGCCAGAAGAACAACACCATCCTCTGCTACGACAACGCTTACAGCGAGATGGTCTACGACGGATACCAGGCACCCTCCGCACTGGAGGCGGGACCCGACTGTATCGAGTTCGGATCCTTCTCCAAGACGTTCAACATGACAGGTTTCAGACTGGGATACGCGGTAGGACACCCCGACCTCGTGGCAGGACTGAAGAAGTGCAAGGGTCAGATCGACTCCGGAGCACCCATCTTCACCCAGAAGGCCGGTATCAAGGCCCTGAGCCTCTACGGACCCAACGGGGAGACCCCTGCGGAGATCGCCAAGAACATGAAGATCTACTCCGAGAGGAGGGAGACCCTGGTCAACGGACTCAGGGAGCTCGGATTCGACGTGAAGATGCCCAAGGGTACCTTCTACGTATGGTTCAACTGCGGCATGCCCTCGGACGAGTTCACCCAGAAGATGATCGACATCGGAGTCATCGTCACACCCGGTACGGGATTCGGCGAGAGCTGCGAGGGATACATCAGAATGACCGTCACCGAGCCTGTCGAGCGCATCAAGAAGGCGCTCGAGAGGATGAAGCAGAACAAATACATCGAGTGATCCTTTTAAACGAAGGGGTCCAGCACCCCTTCATTCCTGAATCTTAGCATCACTATCTAAGAACCCTAGGCATCGATTCCGAAAGTGGAACTTGGATGTCTGGCACATCGATTTTCGGGTTGCACTTTCGGGCACCCCAATCTCAACTTTAAATATGCCTCGGTAGATGATGAGCTGAGGAATCAACAATGGCCACAAAAACCCTTGAAGACATACCAGGAGTAGGACCAGCCATAGCAGAAAAACTCCGTGAAGCAGGATACAACGAACTGATGGCCATCGCAGTTGCTTCCCCCTCAGAACTCGCAGAAGCGTGCGAGATAGGGGAGAAGAAAGCAATGGACATCATAGAGGGTGCCAAGCTTTGCGCGGACATTGGCGGTTTCGAGACAGGAGAAGACATCCTGGAAAGACGCAAACAGATAACCAAGCTCACCACCGGATCCAAGGCATTCGACGAGCTCCTCGCAGGAGGACTGGAATCCCAGTCGATCGTAGAGCTGTTCGGAGAGTTCGGAAGCTGTAAGACTCAGGTATGCTTCCAGCTCGCGGTGAACGCCACCCTCCCCGAGGAGAGGGGCGGTTTCGACTCGGATGTCATAATCATCGATACAGAGAACACATTCAGGCCCGAGAGGATCATCCAGATGGCCAACTATCTGGGTGTCGACCCCGACGAGACACTGAAGAGGATCCACGTCGCAAGGGCGTTCAACTCCCAGCACCAGGTCCTCCTGGTGGACAAGGCCCTGGAGCTCGCACAGACCATGAAGGTCAGGCTCCTGATTGTGGACTCGCTCACATCGCATTTCAGAGCAGAATATGTGGGAAGGGGAGCGCTCGCCGAGAGGCAGCAGATTCTGAACCGCCACATGCACGACCTACTCAACTTCGCCACACTGAACAACGCCGTCATAGCTGTGACCAACCAGGTCGCTGCGAAACCCGATGCGTTCTTCGGGGACCCCACCAGGCCCATCGGAGGACATATTGTAGGACACACGGCCACCTTCCGTATCTACCTGAGGAAGGGAAAGGCAGGAAAGAGGATCGCAAGACTGATCGACTCACCTAACCTGCCTGAGGGCGAGGCCGTCTTCATGGTCACCGAAGACGGTATTAAGGACTAAACACTAAGCGGGGGCGTGAGCCCCCAATTCTTCTTCGAACTGTCCGGCGAATCGAAAGATATGCCTCTGGCCGAGGTTAAAGGATGCCTCAAGGCTGAAACTGACACCTGCAACATCACTGCAAGCGGCCCGGGTTATGCCATAGCATCATTCGACGAGAGCCATCTGGATTCCATAGCCGACAGGATATCGATGTCGCACAGCATCGGAAGATACCTAGGGGAATACACGCCCGACGACATCTCTGGTCTGGCCGACATAGAACTTCCCGAAGGGACCTTCGCCATACGTGCGAAGAGGTTCGAGGGAATGATGAAGGATGTCGACTCCCAGAAGCTAATCCGCAACGCGGGAGCACTCCTCTCCAAGCACAACGATGTCGATCTAAAGGATCCGGACATCATCGTCAGGATGCAGATGTGCGACAAGGTACACCTCTATATCGAGGATAAGGTCACTGAGAAGGACCTGCTCGAGAAGAGGAAGGTGGCCGAAAGACCGTTCTTCTCGCCAATATCGATCCACCCGAAGTACGCCAGAGCTCTGATCAACATGGCAGAGGTGAAACGCGGACAGACTGTCCTCGACCCGTTCTGCGGTACCGGAGGAATAGTCATCGAAGCTGCAGAGATGGGGATGAAGGCCGTTGCATCCGATTTCGATGAGGAGATGATCATCGGCTGCCAGGAGAACCTAGATTTCTACGGTCTCAAGATGCATGACTTCGATGTCCTCGACATAGGCGAGATTGCCGAGAGGTTCCCCGAAATGGATTCTGTCTGCACCGATCCGCCGTACGGAAGGAACACCAAGACCGGCGGCGAGACTATCGCAAAGCTCTATCAGCGTGCAGGAGAGGTAATACCGAAATGCGTGAAGAAAGGCCACAAGGTCGGGATGGTCCTGCCCATGCCTTTCGAGGTGCCCGGTATGGAGCTCGAATACATGTTCAAGCAGCGTGTCCACGGCACACTGACCAGGCACTACCACATCTATCGGAACTGAGCTCCGATAGAGATATAACACCGTCACCTCCCTTTCTATTCCAATGGGAGAGGAGTACACCTATCGCTGTTCCGGATGCGGGAAGGAGATCACGCTCACCGTAGGTCTCTACAACTGTAAGGGGTGGGGCGACCCCTCGACCCGCGATGACATCCTATCGGGGAAGCATGGAGTCAAAGCAAAGAAGGCATACGAAGGCCATCCCCATTGCAACTTCCATTTCCAGACGGACATATTCCGCTGCAAATGCGGATACACAGGGAGCTATGATTCCCTGATCATCCATGACAACAACATCCATGAGCCAGAGGTATTCTATTCGACAGAGCACAGATGTCCGAGATGCATGAAGAAGCTCGCGAGGATCGACCATTTCCCTGTTTCCATCCCATGCCGTTCCTGCGATTCACAATACGAGATTGATCGTCGCAGCCACATGAGATGGCGATGGATGTTCCGTTTCAATTGCCATCGTTCTACAAACGATAGCCCTTTATTACGCGCGTATTCTTTTATATCGAACGCCCATATTGCGCATATCCATCGGTCAATCCGATGAAAGACGTGATTCACGATGACGGTCAAACAATACATACTGGACAAGATCAAGAACGGCACTATGCATGCCGCTCTCATAGACCCCGACAAACAGCCTGCCGAGAAGGCAGGAGAGATGGCCAAGGCCATGAAGGAAGCCGGGACCGACATAATCTTCGTCGGCGGATCCAGCGGTATCACGAAGGAGAACCTCTCCGCTACAGCTAAGGCCGTCAAGGAGGCTTCGGGACTTCCCGTCGTCCTCTTCGGAGGAACACCCGACTCACTGAACAAGGAGCTGGATGCAGTCCTCTTCATGCAGATCGTCAACGCGACCGACCCCGTGTTCATCACATTCGGACAGGTAGCAGCTGCACCCATCATGGCCAAGCTGGGACTCGAATCCATCTCTATGGGATACGTCATCGTCGAGCCCGGAATGACCGTCGCCAGGGTTACCAAGGCAAAGGTCGTCAAGCAGGATGAGATTGAGACGGCTGTCGCCTATGCGATGGCATGTAAGATGTTCGGATTCGACATCATCTACTTCGAGGCAGGTTCCGGAGCAGACAGGCCCGTACCCCCTGCGATGATCAAGGCCATCAAGACATACGTCGACCTCCCCCTCATCATCGGAGGAGGGATCAGGACACCAGAGGCAGCCGCTGCCGCAAGGGAAGCGGGAGCCGACATCGTCGTCACTGGTACCATGCTGGAGAAGGGCGCCTCCATCGAAGAGATCAAAGCCGTCATCACAGCGGCAAAAGGGAACTAAACATGTCATACGATCCCGATCAGCCGAGTTACAACAAGCCCATCTCTCCCAGGCAGTTCATCTGGAACACACCCGAGGAGAGGGCGGCAGGCATCAACAACGATCTTAAAGTTGCAGCACGCAGATATCTGTGCCCAAACTGCGGAAGGGAGTTCAGCCTCTTCCAGTCCAGGGCCATCGCCTGCAAGTACTGTCCCAAGGCGGACCAGAACTGCCCCAACGTGAGATGCCCCTACTGTGACAAGGAATATCCGATTAAGGGATTCATAGTTCCGGACAACAACCCCGGAGCGAAGGCGGACCAGGTGCACATGACGAATTACGCACAGACCGTCTTCAACCGTTTCTCGGACAGTTACAACAGAAGATAATCATCTCTTCTGGATTGCAAGCATCTGAGGATGCCTGTTGAGAACAGCCGCCAGATCTATCGCTCTGATCTGGGCATGGTGCATACCGGATCCGATATCAGCAGAATCATCGTTCTCCTTCAGTACTGATATGGCAAGACCGCAGACCTCTTTCATGCTCTTGGAACCGTCCATAATATCCTTCATGACGGCTATCGCATCGGCCACGGTGCTTGTCTGTGAGATGTCGAACAATGCCGTAACGGGAACATGGACTTTGAATTCTCCTATCTCTATCGTGCGGATCTCCTGAGCTACAACATTTACGTCCCTGTGGCCCTTCTCGTAGACTATGCCTTTTGACACAGGGTATCTGTCGACAGGTCTGCTGTATACGGCATCCGTCTCCCTTCCCTCGACCTCGGCCTTCAGAAGGACGGACTTTCCGATAACCAGAACGTTGTCCGCTGCCCTGATCACAGATTCGTCACCTGAGATCGTCAGCAATGAAACATCGGACTCTCCCATGGAATGACCCAGATCTGCCAGAGGTGTGATCGATTCATCGTCCGAGAGGAATCCTTTCCTGAGGACGCAAGGGTTTGAATATTCCTCATCCACGAGGATGAGCTTGGAACCCATCTCCACAGCTTCCGATATGGACAGAAGCTCTGACATGGGCGATGAGACCGAATCCTTCTTGGCCGCGGACGTGTCCTCGAACTCGGGAGTGTCCTTGACGAACATGGATATGTCCACGGAATCGGCGGGACGCTTGGGTTCGGATACGATGAATGCCGCATCCGGAGATGTGATGACGTATTCCCTCCCGTCTCCAGGGATATGATCGTAGACACCTGCGTATATCGCGTCCATCAGAGCGGATTTGCCGCTCCTGCTGGGGCCTGTGATGACCGTGAATCCCTTGGGTATCCCGACACCCACAATGGGCTCTCCGTAGGGGACCTCGAAGGTCATCTTCAGTTCGTCGGAGCATCTGAAAGGCTCCGCGTCTATCATAGGTGCCAGATCGTCTTCCCTTCTGGGAAGTATGGAACCTTCGGCGATGAATGCGACTATACCCTTCGAGTCCAGATTCTCCCTGATGTACTCGGCGTTCTCGTAGGTCTGAAGATGGTTGTAGACCTTGGACTGCTTGTATGCGGAGAAGTACATCGACTCGGAGACGATCTTGTCTATCCTCTCAAGGAGAAGGTTCATCGCCATAGCGCTGACCTTGTTGCCGTCCGCAGGGAGGTCCACGGTGAAGCGTGCCTCGACGTAGTACTGTGTTATCGCGATGCTCCATCTCTCCAGGATCTCCTGTCCGGGACGGGGTATGAACACCTCACCTCCGGATGTCTTTGGAATCGGGGACCTGGCATGCGTACGGGCAGCCTCCCTGAAACGTCTGGCGATAAGGTCCCTGAGGGCGATCTCCCTCTTCTTGGTATCAAACATATCCGCGGGGAAACCCGCTTTCTTATGGGGCACCCTTACGCGCATGGCGGTATGTCCCGCCCTGTCGTTCTGGATGTCGTCGAATATGATCTCGTAGTTCTCCAGCACGAAGTTGTTCTCGAGCCCTTTGTATTTCTGGAAGGGCTTCCCATCGGCGTTCTTCAGGGTCTTATGGAGTATCTCCTCGGAAGCCATGGGTTGCACGCCCCTTCAGCGGAACTTGCTGTATCTGTCGAGGAGTTTGCAGATCTTGTCGTACTCCTCTTTGGTGAGATCCCCGGCGTCAAGGAAGGTCTTTGCGAATTCCTTCGCTTCCTTGGTGGAGATACGCGACGCTTTGGCGATCACCGATGCTAAGAAGGACGATGCTTTGGCAGGATCCATCCTGGATGCGGAGAGGATCTCATTCATGTCGTACTTGAACGGAGCGAGTTTATGGGTGTTAAGCATCGACTGCTTCTTCGTGGACTCCTTGGTCCTCACGGGCTTGTTCTTCTTCGCACCCTGCTTGTCACCCGAGTACTGATTGGACTGAGGTGCGGGTTTGGACTGTGTCTTGGGTGCAGGCTTACCGACTGCTGGCTTGGACATCGGCTTCGCTGCGGGCTTCGCTGCGGCTTTGGCTGCGGGTTTCCCGGCAGGTGCGGATGTCGGTTTCTGAACAGGCTTTGATTTCTTTATATCGCCAGGCAAGAATATTACTCCGTTAGGACTTCGAATACCCTCATAATATTAAAAGGGGCATACACGCGCATACTATAAGGAAGGGCCTCGAGCGGATGCAAAGGATATGGTGCGGGGGATGGGATTCGAACCCATGAACCACTAAGGACGGGATCTTAAGTCCCGCGCCTTTGGCCAACTCGGCTACCCCCGCGCTGCAAGGGGCTTATCTGATTTGAGTACATAAACTCCATCGTGTTCCCTCTGTCATCACCGCGGTATGTTAGATATAGCCATGAAGAGAATGCCCCGGCGATGTCCTACAGGATCCCCAAGGATTACGAGATCGCGAAGGCCATAGGCAACTGCCTCTCGCGTGCACCCAGGATCAGGTCGCTCAATGTCCTGACGGAATTGGTCCAGACGGAGCTCATGTGTATCGACGAGGCATTCCATGTCAGCGGCGAGAGGATCCGCAGGGTGGGCATCAAGAACAAGCTGTTCAACCTTGAGATCCATTACGCGCACACCTCCGGACCGACATACTACGAGAAGTGCCCAGTGTGCAAAGGACCGTTAGAATCCGTGAAGAACATGACCCTTGACTGGGAGACCGTGGAGATCTCCAGGGACTGCAGGAGATGCGGGTATTCCGCCAAGAGCGATGCAAGCAGACCTGCGAGATACATCATAACCAGGAGGGACTGACACGGACAGGACAGAGAAGCTCAGAAGGGCGGAGGAACTCCTCAACGAAGCAGCGGATCTGATGGATGATGCCCTGAAGATGTCGGGAATGGAATCCCGTTCAGGGAACGATTCGGACACCATCAGGAGAATAGCCTCCGACAGAGATTATGCGGGAAGCCTGCACAACATCGCGAATGACCTGGAATACCAATCGAAGGAGCAGCCCGTGTGGACCCAACCCTTGACGTCCCACAAACATCAGTTCGACCTCTCCCCGGACGATCCGGAGTGAGCCCGTACATCAGGATCGGAATCCGTCAGTATCTCCGTGTGCCAGCGATCTGAATCTCTCGTTCACCGATGACGGATCCAGAGGACCTATCTCGGTGACCTCGTTCTCCTTTAGGAAACACGCACCGTACAGGGGGAGATGCACCACTCCCTTCTCATCGACGAAGACGTTCCCTTCGGTCAGTTTCAATCCTCTGCGGTTCCTCTTCTTCTCGCCCAAGAGTGTCGACAGGGACTTGGATTTCTTATTCCTCCCCGATTTGACTTCAAGCAAGTCTATGGTACCCTGGTCGTTGATGAGGAAATCGATCTCAAGGGTACTGTCATCCTTCTCGTAGAAACGCAGACCGTATCCCTTCTTGACCAATGCGGATGCTACAGCGTTCTCCATGAAGGCCCCGTTGTTCGCATAAGGGTCGCGGTTGACCAGAGCATCTATGTCGGCATCCTCTGTCAATACCGATATCAGTCCGGTGTCGCAGAGATAAATCTTGAAATAATCGTCACGGACCTTACCGGACAGCGGGGGGTTGGGTTCTGTCACGTTATAACAGTACTCCACCAATCCCGCGTTCCTGAGCCAATCTAGGGCGCTTCCGTAATATCTGGACCCTCTGCCCTTGACCTTCTCTATGTCCACATACCTGAACCTCTTATCCTTCCTTGCCAGCTGATTGGGTATCGATTCCAGGCATCTGACTATCTTCATTCTGTCCGTATCGCTGGAGTACCTGCCGGCATCCCTCTTCAGGACCTCCACTATGTCCCTCAGCTTACCGTATGAAGCCATGTAGCTGCCTGTCTTCGCGTACTCCCTCACGGCCTCTGGCATCCCCCCTACGACCACATAGCGCCTGAAGGCATCGCTCAGGGAATCATTGATGACCGGATCGATCCCCTCCAGGGATTGGATCCTGGTGGCGATGTGTTCGGTCAGCTCAGGATCGTATCCCATCGCCCACATGAATTCTTCGAAATCCATCGGATACATCTCCATCATATCGACGTATCCCATGGGGGACAGGTTGCTGCTGCCCTTGTCTATGCGTATACCCAGGAACGAACCCAGAGCGATGACGTCCACATCCTTCTGTTCCGAGAGCGACTTCAGCGAGGAGAAGGCTGGAGCGCATGATTGGATCTCGTCCAAGATTATCAGCGACCTGTTCTTCCTGAGCCTCTGCTTGTTGACGGTCTCAATCCTGTTTATGATTGTCCTGTGGTCGAGTCCCCCAGAGAAGATACGTTTCTGTTCGGGCATCTCCTCAAAATTGATGTAGATCACGTCGTCATAGTTTTCACGGCCGAACTCCCTGACCGAATACGTCTTCCCGATCTGCCTGCAGCCCATCAGGACCATCGGTTTGTGACCGGGGTCTTTCTTCCAACCGGCCATCTTCGACGAGATCTTTCTCCTCATGCTTGATGGATGTATTGAGAGTATTTAAATTGCAACAAAACCCCCGGGAATATATAGGCATACTTGCAACAAAAAACCCACAAATATCTAGCTATACATGCAACAAAACCCCCACGAATACTTTACAAAGAATCCTCCTGTCTCACTCTTATCCGACCATCGGACAGCCCCTCCCACGGGACAAGTTATATGATGACCGAATCCAATCGGGTGCCGAAGGGTCTCCGATG
>ERZ842401.1593-NODE-1593-length-32126-cov-7.964267_pt1 | contig 32126 bp, 55 predicted proteins | sample MGYA00521270_ERZ842401 | MGnify/ENA primary metagenome ERZ842401 (study PRJEB31892, sample SAMEA3878208) | bioreactor metagenome | biome: Moose rumen | place: Sweden | collected 2011-10 | study: EMG produced TPA metagenomics assembly of the PRJEB12797 data set...
TATTGATTTTTAATACTTTTTTTAGTATAATTTATATCGGTACATTCAAATATCCCACCTTAACTAGATCCTGGGAAAATCTAGTTGAAGTAAAAGGAGAAAAAATTATGACAAGTTATATGCAAAAGAAAGAAACTGTAGAACGTAAATGGTATGTGATCGATGCAGAAGGAAAACCATTAGGTAGAGTTGCTTCATTAGCAGCAACTTACTTACGCGGAAAACACAAACCTACTTACACACCACATATTGATTGTGGAGATAACATTATTATTATCAATGCTTCTAAAGTTGAATTAACAGGAAACAAATTAGATAAGAAAATGTATTATAACCATTCTCAATATACAGGTGGATTAAGAGAGAGAACTGCTAGAACAATGAGAGAAGAATATCCTGAAGAAATGGTAGAAAGAGCTGTAAAAGGTATGCTACCACACAACAGACTTGGAAGAGAAATGTATAGAAAGCTACACGTATACGCTGGTGAAACACATAATCAACAAGCACAAAAACCAGAAGTATTGGAAGTTAAGTAGGAGGGTTTAAAGTATGGCAAAAGAAATGAAAAATGTATATACTGGAACTGGACACAGAAAGACTAGTGTAGCAAGAGTTACACTTACTCCAGGAAAAGGAAAAATCACAGTTAACGGAAGAGATGTAAGAGAATACTTCCCATCTGAAATCTGTGTTATGGATCTAAGCCAACCTCTTGTATTAACAAATACACAAGAAATGTTCGATGTTGATGCACAAGTTAATGGTGGAGGTTTCCAAGGTCAAACATGAGCTATTCGTTTAGGAATCACTAGAGCTTTATTAGATTATGATAAAACAACTCCAGCTGATTCAGAAAATAGTTTCAGAAAAACTCTTAAAGTTGCAGGATTTATCACAAGAGATTCACGTAAGAAAGAACGTAAGAAACCAGGATTAAAGAAAGCACGTCGTGCACCACAATTCTCAAAACGATAGGAAACATACCTATTACGAACCCTATAAACTCAATGTTTATGGGGTTTTTCTTATATTAAGATACTCATAAAACCTCGTTAAATCTAGTATGTAACCCACAAGTAACCCACAAGTAACCCACACAAAAAATAAAAAGACTAGGATATATTCCTAGCCATTTTTAATTAGTCCTCATCATCAGGTCTATACCATGATGGAGTAGTGCCATCTATATTCTTATGATGTTGAATAATATCATTAGCACAATCGCTACATATAAGTCTGTTATAGTGTGATGTTCCATAGTGAGTAATAGATACATAATCTCTTTTACCACACCAATCACAATTAGCGACTCTATCAAAGTATAAGATATTATTTTCTCTGCATTCTTTTCTAATTGCTTTTCTTAAAAAGTCTGCTTTTCTAGTTCCTGATGCTTTAAGTGCTTCATTAAGAGATTGCATTTCTTCTTTGTTTAAATCTACATTAAATTGCACTTTGTGCTTTTTACGATATTCTATATCGTATTTAGTTTTCTTTGACTTTTCCATAGACTTTTGACAAATCTCATTATTTATGGTATTATTATTAGCAGGAGGAGTGGTTTATTTACCACTCTTGCTAATACCAAAGGGAATGCCTAACTCGAGTTTTAAGGTTATTCCTTTTTTTGTTATCTTTATATTGATAACCTTTAATGAAATTGTCATCTTGACCTCCTTTCTTTTTTATTTGTAATCTTTCTTGATTACATACTAATTGTACCATACTACCTAGGTAGTTGTCAAGCATAAAGTGATAATTTAAGTGAATTTTTTTAATTTTTTCATAAAAAAAGCAGTTATTTCAACATATTAACTGCTTCTAATAGGTCATCAATGTCTTTATGTGTATAAACTTTATCAGTAATATCCTTACTAGCATGTCCTAGTATTCTTTTTATACATAATTTATTAGCATTGGTTCTATCCATACGAGTAGAGAATGTATGTCTAGTATCGTGAGGCTTATGTTCAGGACTAAACTCTAATTGCTCTATAATCTTTTCCCATTTCTCGTGATAATAGTTCCAATATTTCATTTGTTTATATTCGTGATTGTATATTAAGTATTCACTACCATTTTTAATTGCATTATCATACCATTTCTTTACTAATGGTACTATTCGTTCATGGAATGGTATGACTCTATCTTTACCTGCCTCGGTTTTAGAGCCACCAACCATGTATTTTTCGTTTATATGAACATTTTCTACTTTAATGTCTAAAAGTTCGCCGACTCTCATTCCTGTATAAATAAGTATTAATATTGTGTCAATAAAGTCCATTCTAGCGACATTATCCCATAACTTATCTATTTCATCCTCTTCAAATGGTATTCGCACTAATTTAGTGGTTTTTTTGCCTATATCGATGTATTCTGAATACTTTCTTACATCCATATCATTTTTAATCGCATAATCGTACATCTGATGCCATAATATCTTAAATGCCTTTTTAGCAGACCATTTACTACCCATACCATCAACGATTGCTTGTAAATGATTTAATCTGATATCTACAAATGCCATATCCTTAACATCTTGACAATAATTCCAACACATATTATATACTTGTTGAGTCTTATATGCTATTTTAGGATATTTTTCATTTTGCCATTTCTCATGTAATTTTTCAACAGTTATATTTCTAGCATCTATATCGTATGGTTTTTCATTATATAAGGCAAGTTCTTGTAATGCAAGAGTTTTAGTTTCATAATATCCAATAGTCTTTCTAATTTGAGTGCCATTTTCATTCCACCCAACAGTTTTTCTGACTCTATAAGGTTTTCTTCTATTACCTGATAACTTTTCAATAATACCATATTTATTTGGCAATTTCATATATCAAAATCCTCCATTTCCATTGTATTTTCGGTGAATATTTGATATAATGAAATAGAAAAATCCATAACATTATATCTTATATTTTGTTTTTTAGTTTGACCGACTAATAAGGTGATTTTTCATTTGACTTACTGTTCAAGCAGTAGGTCTTTTTTTATGCTTTTTTAGTTTTAAAGATATCAATTATTTTAACTACACACCATTTGATTGGAATATAGAATAAATATTTAAAAATCAAGAAATAAGAGTAAAAGAATACAAAATATAATATATTACATATTAAGTAGTCGCTTACTTTCCAACTTGTAGTGAAATATCTACCATTTCCGATTTTATTAATTGTTCTTACTCTAGCACCCATATAATTACCTCAACTTTCTTCTTACTTCTACTGCTACACCTACAATTCGTACAGGTTTAGTCAATATATCATATTCATTGAATAAATATGGTTCATATTCATTATTTAATGGCTTTAATATTATATTCTTTTCTTGTTTAATGACTCTTTTAAATGTTGCATCATCACCATTTACCATAACAACACAATCATCGCCAGACTCACAATCAGGTTGTTGTTTAATTATTATTGTATCGCCTGTATGATAATCAGGATACATACTATCACCATCAACTTTTAAAGCAAAGTATTTTGAGCCATTTTTAATCCATTTATAAGGAATATCCTCATATCCAATAATATCTTCTATAGCCTCAATAGGCACACCTGCAGGAACTTTACCAAGTAGAGGTATTTGAACAGATTTATTTGGTGTTTCGGTGTATGATGCATTGTCAATCTTTAAAAGGTTGACATCATCATCAAACCACTCTCTATCCATATCGACATCATAACCCATTAGCCACCCCTCACTAACATTAAGTGCTTTGGCTAAAATAAATATATTATCCTGTTTAGCAATAGCCACCCCTTTTATATATTTATTCAGTAGGGTTTTATCAATGCCATCGCCATCGTAGTCTTTTATATATCTTTTCATTACATCTTTAGTTCTTTTAACTAAATCAACTTGTCTTAAATTCTGTTCTCTCATTGCTTGATTAAGTCTTTCTGTAAAACTCTCTGATAACACTAATATCACCTCATAATTATTATAAACATTTAATTGAAAAAAATCAACTTCAATTCAAAAAAATGTAAAGAAAGTTGAAAAAATTCAAAAAATGGTATTGACAATTATTTCCATTAATAATATAATTTGATTGTAAGTTGAAAAAATTCAACCGAGGGAATTGGAGGTGAATTTATGATATTTGACTATAGTAAACTTATAGGAAAGATAAAAGAGCAGTTTAAAAATCGCCAAGAGTTTTGTAAGTTAATCTCTTTATCTAACAATAGTTTATCAAAAAAGTTAAATAATAAAGTGCCATTTACTTCATCAGAAATTTATAGAATTGTTGAGGTACTTGGGATAGACATATCTGAAATTCATATTTATTTTTATACTTTAAAAGTTGAAAAAGTTCAACAAAATTAGTCGGTCAAACTAAAAAACAAACAAATTATAAGAAAGGAATGGATTTTTTATGAAGAAAATCACAATTAAAGAAGCATCTGCATTGATGCATAAATCTGCTCAATTTATTCGAGTTGGATTACAAACAGGAAGATTGCCATTTGGTTCGGCAGTAAAGGTAAATAAAAGATGGAACTATATTATTTACCCTGAAATGTTTTATCAATATTTAGGAATAAAGGAGGCAGAAAAAAATGACTAAAAGAAGATTAAGACCATGGGTTAAATATACATTAGTTGCAATATTAAGTGCAATTATAGCAATTGCAATATATCAATTATTTACTTTAGAAACAACTAAAACTACACCTGCAGGAAATTACACATGTAAAGGTGGAATTATCAAAGTTTGTACAGGTAGTAAGGAAGTTGCAGATTATTTGGGGGTGTAGTTATGAGTAAAAAGAGTCAAACATCCGAAATAATCGCATATTTAAGAAAACATAAACAAATCACTTCTTATGAGGCAATCAAAAGATTTGGAGCAACTAGATTATCAGGAATAATATTTATTTTACGAGAAAGAGGTTTTGGAATAGAAACTGAAATGGTTCAAGGCAAAAATAGATATGGTCATACTACAAGTTATGCAATCTATCACCTTGTAAAGGATTTAGAGGAGGTGGAAGATATATGATTATAAGTATTTTAAAGTTTTTTGGAGCAGTAATTTTAATTAGTTTAGGGGTGTTTATATTAAGTATTTTACTTATTTCAATGTATAAAGAAATTAAAAAAATGATTGGAAAGTAGGTGGCACAATGGCAGAAAGAAGAATGTTTGCAAAAACAATAATAGATAGTGATGCATTTTTAGAAATGCCAATGAGTGCAAGACTACTTTACTATGATTTAGGAATGAGAGCCGATGATGATGGCTTTGTAAATAGTCCTAAAAAAATAATGAAGATATGTGGTGCTTCAAATGATGATATGAACATCTTAATTTTAAGAAAATTTATAATTCCATTTGATAAAGGAATTGTGGTTATTAAGCATTGGAAAATTCACAACTATATTAGAAATGATAGATATAAACCTACTGTATATACAGAAGAAAAGGCAATGTTAGACTTAAAACCTAATGATGGTTATGTATTAAAAAATAATAATGGTATACCAAATGGATACCAAATGGATACACAGGATAGGATAGGACAGGATAGTATAAGTCAGGATAGTATAGATGAGGTTAATAATAATGAGCAATCACTTTTACCTGCTTCTGATAACAATGAATTAAAAAAACAATATGAAGAAGAATTTGAAAAACTATGGTCACACTATCCTAATAAAAAAGGAAAAGACCAAGCCAAAAATAAATATATACTTGCTAGAAAACAAGGAACAACTTATGAAGAAATTGCACAAGGATTAAAAAATTATATTAATTACATTAAATTAGAAAAAGTTGATAGTAAGTTTATAAAACATGGTTCAACATGGTTCAATCAAAAATGTTGGAATGATGACTATTCTACTAATAAATCGGTCAAGGTTGATAGTCAAATGGAAATATTAAAAGGTATTCATAATGGAACAATCAAAGTTAATTAGTATTGTTATAGCAAAATTTAAAATTGCATACCCTTACTATTTTAAAGATTTGACCGATGAAGAGTTTCTAGGATTAGTAAGTTTATATCAGGAAGAATTAGGTAGTTTTCATCCTATTGCCTTACTAAATGCTATTAAAGTAATTATTAGAAATAATAAGTTTATGCCTACATTAGCAGATATTATAGATGAATATAGAAAGAGTCTAAAAAACTATTATATTGAAGTAATTGAAAATAGTAATCCTAAAAATAAAAAATATTTATTAGATATGGTTGATTGGTATTCACTACACAAAGAATTTCCTGAAAATATACCAAATGATGTTATATCTGATATTAAAGCATTAAATTACAATCAAATAAAAGAAATTGAATATAAAGAGGTGATGAAATGACAATAGATGAATTATCAAAGTATCATGTAATAAAACTTGAAATAGAGCAAATAAAAGCAAATTTAAAAGAATTAGATGATACAACGATTGGAAGTCCAAAAATATCAGGAATGCCACAAGGTTCAGGACATGTTGGTAATCCTGTTGAAAGTTTAGTTATTAAAAAATCAAAATTAGAAATGATACTTAAAAAGAAACAAGATAAGTTATTAGATGAACAATTAAAGATAGAAAACTTTCTTGAAACAATCGAGGATAGTAATGTCAGAGTAATTATCCGAGCAAGATTTATAGATGGTAAGAATTGGCATCAAATAGGTAAAGAACTTAATTTTGAAAGAACTACCCCATATTATCATTTAAAAAAGTATTTGAAAGGTAGGTTAAGAGAAGATGGCGAAGAAAATGAAAATCAAAGACATCTTTAGTTTCAGTAAAATTCAATTAATCCATAAAATAAATTCATTAGAAGTAGAAAAAGGTGCATTAGAAGATACAATCAAAGATGAATTATTTAAAACATTTATGGAAAAATTACAAGAACCAAGTGAGATATCACGATTAAGAAAGGAAAATAAGAATTTAAGAGCCAAAAATAAGACTTTAAAATCTTTATTAAGAGGTGAAAAGTAGTGAAAGGAGGGAATACAATGCGACTTTTATATATAGATGAGAATGATTTTAATAAAAAGTTAAGGAGTCTAAAAACATATTGTCCTATTGCATATAAACAATTAATATTTAAAGTTAAAAAGGAATTAGATGCATCAGTTCCTGATGGTATATATCGTAGAGAATTAAAAGCATCAAAAGAGTTTAAATTTGTTTATGGAACAATTGAATTAGTTTATAGAGTCTATAAAGGTGAAATCATTATGGAAAACATTGAACCCTCACAATTCCTTTTAGATGGTTATATGTCTAGTCTAGATACCTATAAAGGTATTTGTTATAGAGATAATAAAGATAAATTTAAAATTGATTTAATTATGCAGATGAAAAGAAAGGACTATGCTATATGAATGAAAAAATATTAGAAATAATTAATCATTATGGAATAAGAAAACAATTAAAATATTTTCAAAGTGAAATATTTGAATTAAATGAAGCAATCATTGATTTTGAAAATTATGAAGATTTAGTAGATATAGAAATAGATACTAAAGAACATTTAAAAAATCATATTACAGAAGAAATTGCAGATGTAATGGTGATGTTAAAACAAATGCAATTATACTATAACATTTCTGATGCAGATGTTAAGGAAGTTATGAAATTTAAAGTTGATAGACAAATAGAAAGAATTAATGAGGAGGTAAGCAAAAATGATAAATGATGCTATTAAAAAAGAAAAGAAATTACAAGAATTATTAAAAATAACTAATATATCAGAAGAAGAATTTGAAAAATTAGATTTTAAAGGAAAACAAAAGTATTTTAAAGCAAAAAGTAAATTATGTACTATAAAATTTACTTCAAGAGATAAAAATGGAAAAGGAATTACTTATAGAAAAGAAAAGGAGGCAAAGTAATATGAATGTATGGTTTATAGTTTATTTATGTATTCAAGCAATGAGTATTGGTTTAAATTTAGCCAAACATAGAGAACCAAAAGATGGTGAATATAATTTTATCACTTCATTAATAGGTGCAGTAATAGGAACATTAATTGTTTATATGGCAATAAAGGCAGGTTTTTAATATGAGTGATAAATTAAAAAATATACTTTTAGTAATATTTATATTATTTATGTTTGCTTTTGTGTGTTTCATAATCTATAAAGTAAATGATTTTATTGTAGATTATAAATGTTCTACTATGCCTATTAATGAGTTCTTTGATAATGAAATGTGTCAAAAGTATTGGAGGTATAGATGATGATAGAAAGAAAAATAGAAAAAATTATCAATAATTATTTATATAAAAAAGTTATACACATTTTTAAAGGTAGAGCATTAATAAGAAACATTGATTTACATATTATACCTAGAAAAGATAAGGTAACAGTATATGCAAAAGATAGAAGATTTACTGAAAATCTATATAAAGAAGTATTTTCATTTAATAAAGATGCATCTATTTATTATTTATGTAATTTAAAAGAAACATCTAAAGAATTTGATGAAATATTAAAAACATATCAAGAAATCGAGGTGAAATAAATGGAAGATAAACTAACAATGAAAGAAATGGTTCAATTTTTTAAAGAAGTTAAAGAAAAAGGATTAGATATGGTTATTAAATTAAAAATGCCTAATCAAGAAGAACCTGAAATCATTATGAATTACAATAAAAGTATTGATACTAAATTAGAGTATTATCAAAAAACATATACTGATGATTTAGTACATAAAAATAACTCTGATATACAAATTATAGATATATTAGCAACAACTATACCATTTTAAAATAAAAAAGAAAGGAAAAAGATAAAATGTATAGGATAAAAATAAATAATATTGGATATGTTAAATCAGTAGAATTTAATGTTGACTCTTCATTACTTATAGTTCCAACAACTATGCCTAATGAAGCAGAATTATTTGAAAAAGACCAAGCCAAAAGATACTGTAATATATTGAATTATGAAAATCAAAGTAAAAACATAACTTTTTCAATAGAGGAAATACCTAGTGAGTAGTTATGGATGCAGAAGTAGTAAAATTTATACTTTGGTTTGATATAGGATGGTTAATTGGTTTAGTAGGTTTCATAATTTATTTATATTTTGATAGTAGATAGGAGGTAATTATGGAAAATAATGATTTTATTAATGAAAGGAATAAATTGTTATCTGAATTAGATAGTTATAATATGGATGATATTGTTAATTATTGTAAAAAATACAATATAAACATACCTGATGATGAAAAAGTTATGTTAGCAGGACTCCACAAAGCAAGATTATATATTATAAATCCTATTATAACTGATAAAATGAAAGAAAATAGTAAAATATGGTTACTAGAACATGGATTTAATGCATCGATTGATGAACATTACCATTGTTTAATATGTGAAAAGCCATATCCAACAAAGCAAGATGCAGATATTTGTTTCAAAAATCATAATGAAAAAGAACATTTACGATGGGTGGCACGAGAAGTGGTTTGGATGAAATCTTATATGTATGACTTAATGAAATATATATCTTTTATAGATAAAAAATATAAAATAGATGATTAGGAGGTGATGAAATGAGTAGGACTTTTAGAATTAAGTTCGGTAGAAAGACAGTGCAACCATTTAAAAAAGCAGATATTGATAATATGATAATTAATTGTAAAAAAAGAAGAAACCAAGCAGAAGATGATGGCAACGAAGAACAACAATATCTATGGGATAGAAACTATATGATATTAGTTATTGGTATGAACCTTGCTTTTAGAATTGAGGATATTTTACAATTAAAAGTTGATAATTTTAAAAATGGTTCTGTATATACAAGAGAATTTAAGACAAATAAAGAACAATCATTTGAATTACATCCATCATTAGCAAAGGATATAGCAGATTATATTAATAGAAATGAATTAATTGAGGGTGAATATTTATTTAAGAGTAGAAAAGGTATTAATATGCCAATTACAAGACAAAGAGCATGGCAGGTTATAAAACAATTATCAGATGAGGTAAAAGTAGGATATCCTGTTGGATGCCACTCTTTAAGAAAATATTTTGCTAGGTCATACTATGAAGAAACAGGCGATATTATAGGATTAAAAGAAATGTTAAATCACTCTAACGAAAGAGTCACATTATTATATATATGTTGGGATAATAATGATAAAAATACAAAAAGAAAGAATTTTTATTTAGGTAGTTAATATGAATACAATAGATGATAACAAAATTGGAGGTCAATTACATCCAATAAAAAATAATAAAGAATTATCTTGTGCAATAATTGGAAGAAAAAATTGTGTTTTATATACTGTTGGAACATTTCAAATTTCAGATAGAAACTTATTTGAATTAAAATTAAGAAATATAAAATTAGTAGGATTAGCATTTGCAATTATGAAATACAATGCTAAAAATAAAAATCAAAAAGAAAAGACAAATATTATAGTTGATGAATTATCAAATATCGATATATCGATAGGTATTGATTTAGGTAATAATTTAGACCAACAAAGTAATTATAATAAATTTATAAATGGTAAATGGTGATATGTTATTGCATATCACTTAAATTAAAAACCACTAATTTTACAAAATGAGAATTTGTAAATTCAAATAAAAAATAACACTTTCCTGACAACAGGAAAATGATTGTAAAATCTAGGAAAAAATGACATTTTGAATTAAAAAAGTGAATTTAACCGACTTATGTCATTTTGTTAAATTCACTATAGCAGGATATGGAGGGATGAAGATGGAAGAAAATAAAAAAAATTATGAGGTTTTTGAAGTTGCTTATGGTAAAGGAAAATTTAAAAAATGGGCTTTAAAAAGAGTCATTATTGATACACTTTATAAAACAACTAATGAAGATATGTTATACATCAAAACTAATGATATAAATTGTTTTGGAAAAGCAGATGAAGAAAATGTAGAAGAATACATTTATAAATATGGATATTTATTTAGAATACCTAAAACTGAAATTGACTTAATTGTTAGAAAAAAAGATGGAAAATTAATTTTAAAAAAAGTTGGTTTAGGTTTTGGTTATGATAATGTCGAAGAAGAAATTTTTAAAGTAATTTATCAAAAAATTAAAAATAAAAATATTTATTTCCATACTAATTGTAATTTGAGTGGGGATTATTTAATAAAATAATGGAGGTGTAATTATGGATTTATGGATTAGGAGTCAGGATAAAACAATACTAACAAAAGTTGATAATATTTGTATTATTGAAAATAAAATAGTGTTTATTCCAAACAAAATGAATGGTAGAGCAACATTAGGAACATTCAAAACTGATAAAAGAGCATTAGAAGTATTAAATGAAATTCAAGATAAAATCAAAACACTTTTATATTTAAAACCTAAATCACACTTGAATTTAGAAGATATAAAAGCAGGTAAAAGATATTTTGAAGATTTGAATAAAACTGATTTTATAGTATGTGATAATAATTTTGAAATAGAACCCATAACAACAGATGTGATAGTTTATGAAATGCCACAAGATTAAATTTAAAGATAAATGTGATGATTGTGGAAAATTTGATTATTTAAAGGGAATAAATAATAAATGTTTATGTCCTGAATGTATAAAGAATATTCCACTAGATAATGAAGAACCTAAAGAAAAGCAATTATCTATATTTGATATTAATAATTCACAAAACTCACACTAAATTAGTGGTATAATGTATGATGAATAGTAAGACAACTAATATGTTGTCTTTTTTTCTGTGTTTATATGAGAGTATGAGAAAAAATATAGCACCTTTTTTTCCTTTCTGTGTATCAATTATCTCCTATCGTACTCTCATATAAGCATAGAAAGGTGCTATGCTTAATTTTAGGTAGGGAGATGTTTTTATGCTAAAGAGTTGTAGTAGGTGTGGAAAGATACATGATTTTAATAAGACATGCTATAAGAATAGACAGGTTAGAGGTTTAACAGATGCAGATAAGTTCAGAAAGACTTATAAATGGCATAAAAAGAGTGAAGATATAAGAAATAGAGATAAACATTTATGTAGATGTTGCATCGCAGATATCTATAATACCTCTAGTATTTATAACTTCAACAAGTTAGAAGTTCATCACATAATTCCATTAGAAGAAGATTATTCCCGAAGATTAGATGATGAAAACCTTATAACTTTGTGTTGTTATCATCATAAATTAAGTGATAATAATGTTATACCAAGAAAAATATTGCAAGAATTAATCAAAGAAGATTGTGATTTAAAGAAAATAAAAGCAGAAGTAGAGGCAGTAGAGGGTGGAGCAACCATCCCCCCTGCCTTTTAATTAAGGATTTTACAAAACTTTCAAAACCTACGCATCCCCTAAAAGTGTAAAAAATGCCTAAAATGAAAATTTTCCATCAATTGTTGAAAAAAATAGGAGGTGATAATCATGGCAAGACCTGCAAAAGCGATTGATACAAACTCAATGAAAATGAGTAAAAAGGAAAGAAAAGAAAGAGAAGAAAGCGAAAAAAAATTAAGAGGTGCTAATGATAAAATAAAACCATTCAAGTATCTTAACAAAAGACAAAAAGCAATTTTTAAAGACATCTTAAATAATCTTAATCAAGATATTTTAAGTAATTTAGATACTTATTTATTAAATCAAACTGCAATCACAATTGAACGATTAGAGAGTCTTGAAAAAGAGATAAATGAGTCTAGTAAGATAACTGATGAAGATGGTAAAGTAAAAGATAAGTTAGATGTTAAAACTATTATAAATCTAAAGTCTGTTAGGGATATGTACTCTAAAGACTTTTTTAGATGTTGTAATGAATTGTCATTATCACCACAAGCAAGAGCGAAAATATCAATCAATGCAACTCCAACAAAGAAGAAAACTTTGATGGATATATTGAATGAAGATGATGACAATGAAGAACAATAATATAGAACTTCATCCAAGTTATATTTATGCTAAAAAGATAGTTGATGGAACATTACAACCACCACCATTGTATTATGAATTAAATGGTGAAAAACAATTTATATCGCCAAAGTATGTTAAAAAACAATGTAAGATATTTTTAGATATTGCAGACAATAAATCTAGTAAATATATAATCGATATTAGTAGATTGAAAAGAATAGATAAAATATTAAAAATATTAGTAATGGCAAAAGGTATAAAAAGAGGTCGAAAAATATATGAAGCATTGGCAGGATATCAATGGCTTATTATAGTTGCTAGTCTTTGTACTGTGTATAGAGATAATAAAAATAAAAGAAGATATGAAACAATAATACTAGAAATATGCAGAAAGAATGGTAAAACATTTATAGTTGCACTTGTAATATTATTGTTATTTTATCTTGAACCAAAATATTCTCAATTCTATTCAGTTGCACCTGATGGAGCATTGGCTAAAGAAATTAAAAAAGCACTAGAACCATTAATCAAAGCAAATACAAGTGTCTTTGAAGAGGGTGAATTTAAAATATTAAGAGATTGTATCAGACATAGTTTGACTGAAACAATTTATACACCTTTAAATTATTCAAAGGATAGAATGGATGGTAAAGAACCAAATGTATTTGTTGCAGATGAGGTTGGTGCATTGCCAACAGATTATGCCATTGAAGCGATGAGGTCAGGACAATTATTGGTATTTAATAAATTAGGTTTTATTATTTCGACTAAATATCCTACAGTTGATAATCCAATGGAAACTGAAACAACCTATGCTAAAAAGGTATTAGATGATATTATTGATGATGAAAAAGTATTTGCATTATTATTTGAACCTAATGAAACCAAAAATTGGACTAATGATGATAATATTATTTTACAATCAAATCCACTAGCAATTGAAGTCGAAGCAGTATTTAGAGATTTATTAGATAAAAGAACAAAAGCAATTGAAATGGAAAGTAAAAGAGAAAACTTTCTTACAAAACATTGTAATATTATTTATCAAGGTGCAGGAACTGAAAGTTTTGTAGATGTAACAGAAGTTCAAAAATGTAAGGTGGATAAAATTGATTGGTCAGGTAAAGAAGTATATATTGGTGTTGACCTTGCTATGACTAATGATAACTGTGCAGTAGCAATGACAAGTAATGATGATGATACAATCCTAGCAGAAGCAATATCATTTATTCCAGAGGGAAGAATAGAAGAGAAAAATCAATTTGAAAAAGTTAATTATTATGATTTTATTAATGCTATGAAATGTATCGCTTGTGGCGATAAAACTGTTGATTATAAAGTTATTGAAGATTTTGTTTTTGCAATAGAAGAAAAATATGATGTTGTTGTTATGGCTATAGGATATGATAGATATAATGCATTATCATCTGCTCAAAAATGGGATGAAAAATATCAGACAGTTCAAATAAGACAACACTCTGATACATTACATCCACCTACAAAATTATTGTATGAAAAAATAATGGATGGTAAGTTCAGATATGAAGATAATAAATTACTTGAAATTAATTTTCAAAATGCAAGATGTGTTTTTGATACAAATATGAATAGATATGTTAATAAAAAGAAATCAAATGGAAAAATAGATATGGTTGTAGCACTTATAAATAGTATTTATTTATTACAACAAGAAGTATTTCTTGAAAATGGAAACTTTTTTGTTCAAGTTGCTTAACTTTCACATTTTTCACACTCATATTATGTTATAATGTAAATGTGAGATAATGAAATAAAATGAAACAGGCAGAAATGTCTGTTTTTACTTTTGAAAGAAAAGAGGTGAAAACATGTCAATCATAGATTTAATATTTAAAAGAGAAGAACCAAGTGCAGAGTCAACATCAAATGAAACAACTGAACAAACAACAGATACACCTCAAGATTTACTTTTAAAAAGTTTATTAAGAGGCGAAAAAATAACAAGAGATAAAGCACTTTCAGTTCCTGCAGTATCAAGTGCAGTTGATAGAATATCAAATTTGATTGCAATGTTACCTATTCGAATGTATAAATATGTTACAGATGATAAAGGTAATAGAAAAATTGAAGAAGTACTTGATGATAAAAGATTGTATATTTTAAATCAAGATACAGGTGATTTACTTGACCCATTTCAATTAAAAAAATCAATTGTAAATGATTACCTTACAGATAAGGGTGCTTATGTTTATATTGAAAAATATAGAAATGAATTTAAAGCATTGAAATATGTTGAACCAAGTTATGTATCGCCACAAACAAATTATGACCCAATTTTTAAAGATGCAAAATACAATGTCTATGGTAAAGATTATGAATTGTATAATTTTATTACAGTTTTAAGAAATACCAAAGATGGAGTTAAAGGAATAAGTGCTATTGATGAAATATCAAAATCAATAGAAACTGCCTTTACAACTATTCTTTATGAATTAGGATTAGTTAAAAAAGGTGGAGCAAAAAAAGGTTTTCTTACTGCTACTAAAAAACTAGGTAAAGAAGAAATAAAAGCCTTAAAAGATGCATGGAATAAATATTATGGAAATAATAGTGAAGATAATGTAATCATTTTAAATGATGGTTTGGATTTTAAGGAGGGTGCAAATTCCTCTGTAGAATTACAAATTAATGAAAGAAAAAAGACATTGAAAGATGATATAAATGATGTATTTCATATTTATTCAGATTATAATAATACAATTAAAGATGGTGTTATGCCAATTATTAGTGCAATTGAATATGCATTAAATAAGAATTTCTTGTTAGAGTCAGAAAAAGGACTCTTTTATTTTGCATTTGATACAAAGAAAATAACAAGAGGTTCATTGAAAGAAAGATATGAAGCATATAAGATTGCATCTGATACAGGTTGGATGACAAAGAATGAAATAAGAGATGCAGAAGATTATTATTCAATCGATGGACTAGATGTTGTAAGTATGAACCTTGCTAATGTCTTATATGATATTGACACAGGTAAATATTACACACCAAATACAGGTTCAGTAATGAATATGAACGATGGAGGAGGTGAAAAAAATGAAAATAGAAGTAAGAAACGACAAAGTCATAATTGATGGCTATGTAAATGCAGTTGATAGATTTTCAAAAATTCTATATGACAAGAAAGGTCAATTTATAGAGAAAATATTACCAACAGTATTTAGGAGGGCACTTGAAAAAAATCCATCTGTAAAAGTTTTATTAGACCATGATTACGATAAAGAATTAGCAAATACCAAAAATGGTACTGCCGAACTTTACGAAGATAATATTGGTTTAAGAGCCATTGTTGAAATAACTGACTCTGATGTAATTGAAAAAGCAAAAAAGAAAAAATTAAGAGGATGGTCTTTTGGTTTTTCTTGTAATAAAGATGAAGAGGTTATCAATAAAAATGGTTTAAGAGAAAGAAGTGTAAGGGATATTGATTTATTTGAAGTATCTATTATAGATGATAAAAAAATACCTGCTTACATAGGAACATCTATTGAATTAAGAGGTGATGATGCAACTGTTATTGAATATCGTAGTGAGGATTTTGAAGATAATTCTTACACAGTAGATGAAAATAATGGTGAAGAGTCAACACCAAACTTTAGTGATATGACTGCATCACAAAAAAGAGAAGTGTTAGGTAGTACATATAGAACACTATTCAAAGATGGATGGTTAGAAGATTACGATGGTGAATTTGTTTATGGAACAATTGACAATGGTAGTCAACTATATAAGATGCCTTATTCAATAACTGATGGAACTGTTACTATTGATAGTACAAATCAAGTTAAAGTAGTTCGTGGAGGTTATAAAGAAATAAGAGCAGATGAGGAAGTGCCTGAACAACCACAAAATGTGGATGTTGAAAAAATAAATTACTCAAAATATGAGAATATTCTAAATGAAGTAAAAGGAGGAAAAGAAAGATGAAAAGTTTAGAAGAACAAAAAAATGAAAAAGTAACTCAAATGGATAAGTTACTAAATGATGTAAAGGCAGAAGAAAGAGCATTTACAGAAGATGAAGAAAAACTATTTAATCAATTAAAAGATGAAATAGATGCCATAAATAAAACTATGGAGGCTTTTGAACAAAGCAGAGAATTAGTTGATGATGCTAAAAAAGAAGAAGATAAGAAAAAGGAGGAAGATAATATGTCTGAAGAAGAAAGAGCATTAGAAATTGAAACTAGAGATATCGAAAGTTTTGCTAAATATATCAGAAATGAAGTATTAAGCGAAACAAGAGATGGTAGTTCATTTTCACAAGGAACTAATGGTGTAATTGTACCAACTACAATTGCAAATAAAATCATAATGACTGCTTATAATATGTCACCAATATTAGATAAAGCAACAAAATATAACACTAAAGGAAAATTAGAAATACCTGTATATGGTAAAAATGGTGATGATGATATAACTGTTGATTATGCTACTGATTTTACTGAATTAGTAGAAAAAGCAGGTAAATTCTCATCAGTAACATTAGAAGATTACTTAATTGGAGCATTAGCAAAAATAGGTAATTCATTAGTTAATAATACTGATATTGATTTAGTTAATATTGTTATTAATATCATTGCAGAATATGTAAAATTATTCCTTGAAGGTGAAGTATTAAATGGTACTGAAAACAAAATCACAGGATGTAGAGAAATCCCTGCATCTCAAACTGTAGAAAGTGAAGTAGCAGGTGCTATCTCTTATGATGATTTAGTTAAAGTTAAAAATAAAGTAATTCAATCATTTAGAAAGGGTTCTATATGGGTAATGAACCAAGACACTCAAACAGTTCTTGAAACAATGAAAGATGGTAATGAAAGACCAATGTTCCAACCTGACCCAACAGGTGAATTTGATGGTATGGTTTTAGGTTACCCTGTATATGTTTCAGACAATATGGTTGGAATTGCAAGTGGAAAATCACCAATTATCTTTGGTAACTTTAGTGGTATCGCTCTTAAAACTACTAAAGAATTAGAAATCCAAGTATTAAGAGAAAAATATGCTACACAACATGCTACAGGTGTAGTTGCATGGTTAGAATGTGATGCTAAAATTGAACATCTTCAAAAATTATCTAAATTAACTATCAAATCTGCTTAATAAGAGGTAAATAATGTATCTAGTATTAAAAGGATTTGCAAATAATACTATATCTGCAGTAAAGGGCAAGACTGTTAAAATCGAAGATAAAAAATTAGCATCTGCCCTTTTAGATGCAGGTTTTATTGCACCTTATTCAGAAAAAGAAATATCTAATAAAGAAGCGAAAGAAACAATTGCAAAACTTCAAAGCCAACTTGCAGAAAAAGATGTTGAAATCCAATCTTTAAAAGATAAAATTACTGAATTAGAAGCAGAATTAAATAATGTATCAGATGAAGTTACAGATGATAACGATACTGATGATAAAGAAAAGGAAAAAGATAGTAATTTAGATGAAAATAAAGACTTAACATCAAATGAAGATGAAAAAGAAAATGGTGAAGAGTCAAAAACTGATGATGAAAACATAGATGATAAAAAATCATCAAAAAAATAAGAGTAAGTAATTCAATTGTTCAGGCAAACTCCTAACCGAAAGGAGGAATAGTTATGATTACTAAAGTAAGTGATATCGCAGTAAGTGATATTCAAAATTATTTAAGAATATCTGAACTAACAGAAGCAGATGAAAAATATTTAGAAACAATTAAAAATGTTGCTATTGACTTTATAAAAAATAATACAGGAGTAGATGATAATACAATCGACCAATATGCCGATTTTATTATTGTTGTTTATGTATTATGTCAAGATATGTATGATACAAGGTCATACTATGTTGATGGAAATAATGTCAATAAAGTAGTTCAAACTATATTAGATATGCATTCAAGGAATTTATTATGAGTAATACTGTTAAAAATGCAGGTAAATATGATAAACTTATTGGAATTTATTCAGTTGTTAATGTTAAAGATGCCGATGGTTTTGAAAAGCCAACAGAAACTTTAATATTAAGCACTTATGCTAATGTAAAAACTACAAAAGGATATACTTTAATTCAAAATAATACCGATTTTGAAAAAGCATATACTAATTTTACTATTAGATACCCTGCGAAAACTGAAATAACAAGAGATATGTTTATTAAATACAATAATAAAAAATATACCATTGAATACTTAAATAATATAAATGAGGACTCTATTGAATTAGAAATTCAAGCGAAAGTAGTTGTTAAGTAATGGCACACTTTAATTCAGAGATACCTAACGATTTAATTAAATCATTTGAGGAATTGGCAGTAGCGACTCCAAAAATGATGGGTGAAATGACCAAAGCAGGTGCAGAAACAGTTAAAAGGACTGTTCAAAACAATTTGTCAAGGGCATTCAAATCTACTGATAGATTAAGTAAGTGCTTATTTGTTTCAAAAACATATAGAACACCATCTGATGACAGTATTAATAACAAAGTTATGATATCTGGCTATTTAGATGCACAAAAAAAACATCCTGCACCATTAGTTGCAATGGCAAGAGAATATGGAACGAGTAGAGGTGAGGCAAAAAAGCCTTTCTTTAGAAAATCGTTTAAAAAACAGGAAATTGAAAATGCGATGAAACAAATACAAGAAAAATACTTACCAAAGGAGTAGTTATGAATAGAGAAATAGAACAATTATTTAATGATTTTAATGTTGATGGTGTAGATATACCTATAGCATTTATTCGATATAGAGGTGACTTAAAAACATTTATTACCTATCACGAAATAGATAATCAACCAAGAGTGGAAGCAGACAATAAACCAATTTATAGTGTTTCTGAATTTGATTTTGATATCTATACTGATGGTAATTATCTAAATATTGTTTCAGAAGTTAAAAAGATATTAATAAATAATGATTATGTTTGGATTGAGGATAGTCCTGATATGTTCGAGGAAGATACAAGGCTATACCATAAGACAATAACATTTGCTAAAGAGAGGAGTGTAATATAATGGCAAGAATTGGCTTAAAGAATTTTAGATATTCATTATTAAATGAAAATGAGGAAGTAATTGAACCTAAATCACTAGGTAAGGCTATTGATTGTAAAGTATCATTAGAATTAAATAGTGCAGAATTATATGCAGATGATGCATTGGCAGAAAGTGATTATACTTTTAATAAAGGTACAGTTACTATAACTGTTGATGATGATGATGATACAATTCTAGCACCACTATTAGGACATACTATTAGTGAAGAGGGTGAAATTGTTAGAAAAGATACTGATGTAGCACCATATATCGCATTTGGTAGAATATTAACTAAAGTGGTAAGTGGTACTTATAAATACAAAGTTGAATTTTTATCAAAAGTAAAATTCAAAGACACAATGCCTGATGAAGCAACAAAAGGTGAGTCTGTTGAGTTTACTACTGTATCTATTGAGGGTTCAGTAATGAGAAAATCTAATGGAGAATGGTCAAAATCTAAAACATTTACTACTTATACAGAAGCAAGTGAATATTTAGATAGTCTATTGACTGCTAGTGCATAATGAAGTGCAAAGTTATAAAAAGATTTAATGATAAAAATACAAAAGAATTTTATAAGTTAAATCAAGTTATAGAAGTATCAGAAGAAAGATACAAAGAAATAAAACAATTTGTAAATCTTTTCGAAGAAACAGTGAAAAAATCTGATAGAAGAAAGGGTAAAGAACTAGAAGAAGATGTCTAGTATCTTTACCCTTTTTTTAATTATATAGGAGGGAATTAAGATGAAAGAAAAGGAAACAGTTTTTACAGTTAATGGAAAGGAATATAAAGCAATATTTAACTTAAATGTTATGCAATCAATTCAGATTGAATATGGCACATTCCAAAAATGGGGTGAGTTGACTGATGGCTTTGTTTACGATGAAGATGGAAATAGAGTTGTCAAATTAGATGAGAAAGGAAAACCAATCACACAAGAAGTTAAAGATGCAAATGGTAATGTTGTAAAACAAGATGTATATGAAACAAGAGAAGTTGATATCAAGGCTTTAATATTTGGTATTAAAGAAATGATAAATGAAGCAATTGATATTGATAATGAAACTGCAACAGAAAAACAACCTTTATTAACAGAAAAACAAGTAGGTAGATTAATAACTGCTATGGGTATAGCAAATGCCACAAATCAATTAAATCAAACAGTTATTGACTCTACACAGGATGAAAACTCAAAAAACGAATAATCCACGAGGAAGATGATAATACACCGATAGATTTCTCGTGGTTTTTGTTTATAGGACATAACAAATTAGGTTATTCAGAAAAAGAAATTTTTAGAATGACATTAAAAAAGTTTAATAGGCAATGGGAATTATATAAGTTTTACCACGATATAGAAAAAAAGGGAACTTATGAAGAAATTGCCAAAGCAATAGCCGAAGATGAAGAATGGTTAGATTAGGAGGTGAAATCTATGGCAAGTTCATTTGGTGGTACAGTAAAATTATCAGGTGAAAGTGAGTATGTTAAAGCATTAAGGAACATTAATAGTAATTTAAGAGCAGTTAGTAGTGAATTAAAATTAGCCTCAACTGAATTTAATAATAATGGTCAAAAGATAGGTGATTTAAGAACTCAAAATGATGCATTAAATAAAAAATTAAAAGAAGAACAAAATGTTGTTAAAGTATGTGCCGATGCAATTAAGAATTTTACTGAACAACAAACAAAAAATAAAACTGAAATAGATAAACTTAAAAATTCATTAGATAGTGAGAAACAAGCATTAGAGAAAATGAAAAATAGCACTACTGCATCAAGTTCCGAAATATTGAAACAAGAGAAAGTAGTGGCAGAACTTGAAAAAGAGTTATCTAAAGCAGAAAGTACCTATGATAGCAATAATAAAAAGATTAATGATTACAAAATCAAAATGAATAATGCTAAATCTGAATGTAGTGATTTATCAAAGAAAATAGGTGATAATAATTCAATATTAGATAAAGCAGGTAAAAGTTTTGATAGTGATGCTAAATCTATAAAAGACTTTGCTAAAGAAGAAGAAAATGCAGGTCAAAAAACCTTAACATTAGGTGATTTGATAAAAGGAAACTTAATTAGTGAGGGTATTATTGCAGGTATTAAAGGATTAGCAGGAGCAATGAAGTCTGTTGGTTCTGCAATGTTAGATATAGGAAAAGATGCAGTTGCAGGATTTGGTGAGTTTGAGCAGTTAGAGGGTGGTGTTAAAAAGTTATTTGGTGATGATGTCGCAAATACAGTTATTGCCAATGCAAATAATGCATTCCAAACTGCAGGTATGAGTGCCAATGAATATATGGAAACAGTCACAGGATTTAGTAAAAGTATGATTGTTTCATTAAATGGTGATACTCAAAAAGCAGCGAAATTATCAGACCAAGCACTTCGAGATATGTCCGATAATGCCAATACATTTGGTACTGATATGCAATCAATTCAAAATGCATATAGTGGTTTCGCAAAAGGTCAATTTAATATGCTTGATAATCTAAAATTGGGATATGGAGGCACTAAAACCGAAATGGAACGATTACTTAAAGATGCCGAGAAATTGACAGGAAAGAAATATGATGTTTCTAACTTTGCAGATATTACAGAAGCAATTCACGAAATCCAAGTAGCAAGTAATATTGCAGGAACTACACAAGCAGAAGCAATGGGAACAATTGAGGGTTCTATTAAAGCAACAAAATCTGCATGGAGTAACTTAATAACAGGTTTAGCAACAGATGGTGCAGATTTAAGCCAATTAGTAATGAATTTGTTCTCATCTCTTGTAGGTGATGGCGATGGTAATGGTGGAGTTGTTAATAATGTATTAAAAGCAGTTGATAGAGTTGTAGATGCAGTATTTGAAGCATTGCCTATGATATTAGATGGTATTTCAGAGCAATTACCTGCATTTTTAGAGTCAGGAAGTAAGATTATTACTAAATTAGTAGATGGTTTAACTACTAATATGCCTATGATAATGAGTGCAGTAATGGAAATAATTAATATGTTAGTATCGACTATCATACAAAATCTTCCACAAATAATGCAAATGGGTATTCAATTAATAGTTTCATTAGTTCAAGGTATAGCAGAACAATTACCAACATTAATTCCACAAATGATTGATGCATTAGTTCTTATGGTAACTACACTACTAGATAATATTGATTTAATTATTGATGCAGGTATTCAATTAATATTAGGATTAGCAGATGGTTTAATAAATGCCTTACCTGATTTAATTGATAAAATACCTGAAATAATTGATAAATTAATTATGGCAATTACCGATAATTTACCAAAAATAATTGAAGCAGGTATTACCTTAACTGTTAAATTAGCAGTAGGTTTGGTACAAGCAATACCTCAACTTGTTGCAAAAATACCTCAAATAATAGGTTCTTTAGTTAAAGGAATAGGAAATTACTTTGGAAAAATGTTGAGTGTAGGTAAAGAATTACTAGGAAAAGTCAAAGATGGTATTGTTAGTGGAATAAGTGGAATGGCTAATGTAGGTAAAGATTTGGTTAAAGGATTATGGAATGGTATTAAGAATGCTAAAGATTGGGTTATGGATAAAATAAAAGGATTTGGTAGTTCAATAGTTAAAGGTATAAAAGGAATATTTGGTATTCATTCACCATCAACAGTATTTAGAGATGAAATTGGTAGTAATCTTGCAAAAGGTATTGGTGTTGGTTTCACATCTGAAATGAAAGATGTTAATAGTATGATACAAAATTCATTGCCAACAGACTTTGATTTAGATACTAAAGTTAATTTAAATAGCATCGGAACTAATGGTTTATCATTAGGTGCGGGTGCAAATAATCCTGTTAGTAGTGTTGAAAATAATACATTCAATATTTACTCACCAAAAGACTCACCTAGTGAGTATGCAAGAAGAATAAGACAAGAGATACAATATCAAAAGATGGTAGGATAGGAGGAATAGAAAATGGCTAAAAGAATAGTATGTATGTCATATTTAGGCGAAAAAATAACCTTTGATTATAAATTTCCATTCTTCCTTGAAAGTGTCGATGGATTACATGAAGTATTAGGTGTAGTTGCAGGTATGAAAAGTGCTTATGCAATTGGTGAAAGTTATGTAGGAACATCAATTGAAAAGCGAAATATTGTTATAAAAGGTGCTATTAGAAATGATATTATTGCTAATAGACAAAAGTTGTATCGTGTTTTTCCTTTAAAATCCACAGGAACATTATATTACTATGAGGGTGATTTAAAGAGAAAAATAAATTATAAGGTAGAAAGTATTAGAGTCAATGAAAAAGGATTACATAGACATTTTCAAATATCTTTGATATGTCAAAATCCATATTTTACTGATTTAGAGCCAACAACAATGCAAATGGCAACATGGTCACCTGCATTTAAGTTTGCATTAAAAATACCACAATCAAGTGGTATTGTTTTTGGTAGAAAAAATACTACTTCAATGGTAACAGTTGAAAACGATACAAATATAGAATTTGGTATGACAATTACTTTTACTGCAAATGATACAGTAGAAAATCCATCATTATTTAATGTAGATACTAGGGAAGAAATGAAAATCGAAAAAACTATGTCTGCAGGTGATAAGATTATAGTAAGTACATATAGACAAAATAAAAATATTATATATATACCTGTAAGCACAGGAATAGAAGAAAATATCAATAATTTAATGGAATATGGTAGTAAGTTCTTACAAATTCATCATGGTAGCAATACATTTAGATACAATGCCGATACAGGTGTAGATAATCTAGAAGCAGTAATAGAATATTCAAATGAATATGAGGCAGTATAATGATTGAAGAATTTGATATATATGTTTATAGCAAAAATGTAGAACTCATCGGTGTAATTGATTTTTTTAGTTCTTTAAGATGGCGAAGAAAATACTTTGAAGCAGGTGAGTTCGAACTTCATATTCCATTAGATAATAATACCTATAAATATTTACAAAAAGATAATCTTATTATTAGAAGTGATGCAGTAGAAGTTGGAATTGTTGAAAGTTATACAATCAACGATGCAGGTGAAGCAGGTGTTGAAGTTATAATTTATGGTAGGTTTTTATCTAGTATATTAGAAAGAAGAATAATAAAAAATAAAATTAATCACAATGGTACATATTTAGCAGGTGAAAGGAAAATATTGAATGCAATGACTCCTTTTTCTCGTTTAGAAATCAAAAATACCGATATTAGTTCAGATAATGTTATTTTTCAAGTAAGTTATAAGAATGTATATGAATATTTGGTTAATTTAGCCAAGTTATCAACAATTGCACATAGAATATCAATTGATATTCCAAATAAAAAGTATATTTATGAAAATTATCAAGGTAAAGATAGGACTGAAACACAATCAGTGAATCCTAGATATGAATTTAGTGAAGATAAATCAAATATAGAAGTAGCCAATTACACTTATAGTGCTAAAACTGAAAAGAATTATGCATTAATAGGTGGTCAAGGTGAAGATGATGCAAGAATAATGGCAGAAGTAACAAGTGGAACTTATACCGACCTAGATTTAAGAGAGGTATTTGTAGATGCTAAATCTGAAAATCAAGGTGATTTAACACTTGCACAATACAAAGAAGTATTAAAAACTAAAGGTAATGAGAATTTAGTAGAACAAACTATAACTCTAGAGGTAACAGTATATGCCGATGACTATAAAAAATTATGGGATTTAGGTGATATTGTTAATATCAACAAAGAGTCATGGGGAATAACACTAAAAAGAAGAATTACTGAAATAGAAGAAACTATTGAAAATAATAATCAAAAAATATATGTCACATTTGGAATACCATTTGTTGATAATATAGATATTAATTCTTAAAGGAGGATGATGATATGGAAAAGTTTAGTTTTTTTAATGATGTTGATGGCGATAGAGTCTATTATGCAGAAGATTTTGCAAGACATTTAGCCACATATTTTACTAATGGTATATTTAATAATGGTTGTCAAGTATTAGCAGATAATGATGATATGTCTGTTAATGTAAGTATAGGTTCTGCAAATATAAATGGTTATAGATATGATAATGATGCAATTAAAACACTAACAGTAGAGAATGCCGATGGTGTTTTAAATCGTATTGATAATGTTGTAATTAGATGGAATTTAACTGAAAGGACTATAACTGCAATGGTAGTTAAAGGTACATTTGCAGAAAACCCTGTTGCTCCTGATTTAGTTAGAACATCTACTATATATGATTTAAGAATTGCAAAAATTAGTGTTCCTGCAGGAACTACTGAAATAACTCAAAATTTAGTTACTGATACGAGATTTATAACAAGTGATTGTGGTAATGTTATATCTACAGTTCAAACACCTGATACAGAGCAATTATTTATTCAAATTCAAGCAATATTTGATAATACAATTGATACAATGACAGGTGACTTTGATACATGGTTCGAACATGTAAAAGGTCAATTATCTACAGATGTCGCAGGTCATTTACAAAATGAAATTGATGAAATTACACCTAATGTTGACCAATTATTAAAAGATGTCGCAGAAATTCAAGAAAATATATTAGATTTTGAATTATCAAGGACAATAGAATAGGAGGAATAATCTATGAGTAAGAAAATATATAAAGTAAAAAATGGTAATGGAATAGAAAGTAGTTCAATCTATTATCAAGATGAACCTTTAAATGAAGTTTTAAATAGGCAAAATGCAGGTTTTCATAATTCAATATATAGAGGTAAAGATATTACTGATTTGTTTTATGATGGCACATTATCTACTCAAATAGCCAATGGTACATTTGATGATATATTTATTGGTGATTATATTATAGGTAGAAATAGTGGTAGAAAGTATTTAGTGGCAGATATTAATTATAGACTTCATTGTGGCGATACTGAATGTACTACTCCACATGTTTTAATGATACCTGAAAAGACAATGGGTAATGAAAAAATGAATGACTCTAATGTTACTACAGGTGCTTATATTGGTAGTAAGATGTACACCACATATTTAAATACATATAGAAATATAATTAAAAATGACTTTGGAACTAATCATATATTAAGCCATAGAAATCACTTGCAAAATGCAGTTACAAATAAATATGAAAGTGGTGGAACATGGTATGACTCTACAATTGAATTAATGAATGAATTAATGGTTTATGGTGCTAATATATTCCATAATGCTCTACATGGTACAAATATGCCAAATGCTTATGAAATAGATAAATCACAATTAGCATTATTTAGATTAGATAAAAGTAAAATAGTAGCATTTAATGATAGTAATGCTAGACAATGGTATTGGTTAAGAGATGTATGGTCTGCTTCGGGCTTCTGCGATGTCAGCTACGATGGTAATAGTTCCTACGTCTATGCTTCCTCCTCTGGTGGTTTTCGCCCCTGCTTTTTAATCTATTAATCTGCAATCACACCCCTTTATGGGGTGGCAGATTATAGATTAAATTAATATCAATTTCCTGTGATGAATTGACATAAAAATAATAAACAGATAGAATATAATAGGGAGTTGATAGATATTGAGTGTGTTGAAAAGGAAAAGAAACATTTCAAAGATGGAGTTCTATCATAATGCTATAAAGTTAAGATTGATGATGACTGAATTTCTTTTGAAAGATTTTGGAATAAAGTCAAGAAGAAGAAATTTGGAATTTGCTCAAGAAGTATATGATATTGATGAAGAAGATATTGAACAAATAGAAGATATTCTTTCTGCATACGATATCAAAAATAGTTTCATTGATAATTTTCCATCGTGGCTAATTGATAAAGAACGAGATTATTTCATGGATTTATTGAGGGATATGATGAAAAATATTTGTTCTGCAAATACAATTCATATAACTAATAAAGAAGAATACTACTTGCGAAGAAATTATCAGACACAAGCAATCATTGATTGTGAAAATCTTCTTCAAGAAATGCAATATATCATATATGTATGTCATCCAAATGTAGAAAAATACATGAGATATGTTGATATGATTGAAAAAGAGATTGTGTTATTAAAAGGTTGGCGAAAATCTGATAATAGAATAATAAAAGAAATAGATAAAAAAGAAGAAAATTAAGGGTAAGGTTTGTTCAAAATTATTATGGGCTATGCTTGGTTCTGCAATGTCAACAACAATGGTAATAGTAACTACAACAATGCTTCCAACTCTGGTGGTGTTCGCCCCTGATTTTAACTTGCACAATGATTAGGTTAAGTACCGTTGCAAGAATTAAAAGGAAACTTTATCCTGTCCGAGAGGCAAATAGATATTTTGATACTCTTTGATAAGTCAATTAGAGTTAGGAACAAAATATGATTGATAAGATTAGTAATGCCAATGTTTTAGTTGATAGTTTCTATAAAACAAGAAAAAATAGTATATGGAAAAATAGTGTTCAACAATATGAAGCCAATTTACTTAAAAATATAAGAAAAACACAAATAGAGTTAAGAAATAAAACCTATAAGCAAGGTGCATTTGATAACTTCTTTTTGTGTGAAAGAGGTAAAGAGAGATATGTTCGCTCCATTAGTTTCTATGATAGAGTTGTACAAAGAGCATTATGCGACCAATTGACTCCCATGGTTACACCATATCTAACTTATGATAATGGTGCAAGTATAAAGAATAAAGGTATTGATTTTGCTCGTAAGAGAGTTGAAACTCACTTACACAAATATTATAGAAAGTATGGAAATCGTGGATATGCACTCATTATCGATTTTAGCAAGTTTTATGATAATATTTTGCATAAGCCATTAATGGATATGTATAAAGAAATCATTGATGATGAGGATATATTAAAATTAATTGCTCATCTTATAGATAGTTTTTCAATTGATGTATCAAATTATGATGCAACAGAAAAAGACTTATTTGACTCTTTGACTTATGCCAAAAAAGCAGGTGCTAGGACAGGTGAAAGATATATTCATAAGTCATTAGGTATAGGTAGCCAAATATCGCAAATTTCAGGCATTTATTATCCAACTAGGATGGATAATTATTGTAAAATAATTAAAAGAATGAAATATTATGGAAGATATATGGATGATACCTATATTTTAAGCAATAATAAAGAGGAATTAAAGCAATTATTAGAAGATATTATTGTTATATGTGATAAATTAGGTATATTTATCAATAAAAAGAAAACACAAATATTTAGAATAGATAAAGGTTTTACATTTTTAAAGATAAAATATCGTTTGACTGATACAGGACATCTTGTTAGAATACCTGTAAAGAGCAATATAGTTAGAGAAAGAAGAAAATTAAAGAGTTTTAAGAAAATGTTAGATAATAATGAGATGACATTTAATGAAATAGAAGAGCAGTACAAATCATGGCGAGGAAATATTGCTAAATATGACTGTCATAGAACATTATTAAATATGGATAAGTTATTCAATGATTTATTTCTTAATAATTCACAAAACTCACACTAAAATCGTGTTATAATGTATATAGATAATAAGGCAACAAAACGAAGTTGTCTTTTTTTATGCTAGAGGGAGGATAAAGATGGAAAAAGGTTTTGAGAGGGAAGTTTTAGACAGACTTACTAAAATTGAAACAAAATTAGATGATTACAATACCATGAAAGAAAAAACTGATGATGCCCATAATTTATCTATTCAGAATGAAAGGGATATTGATGAAATAAAAGACAAAATCAAATGGTTATCAAGGACTATTGTAGGTGCAATTATTGCAGGAATTGTAGGTTTAATATTTGCATTGATACAAATAAGTCCTAAATAAATAGAAAAGAGGTGGTAGTATGAGTAATAAAACTTATGATACTTTAAAGAAAATAGCAATGTATGTATTACCTGCAATCGCTACATTGGTAATAACTGTATTTAAGATATGGAATATACCTTATGGCGAAGAAATAGGTGCTACTATTACTGCTATTGATACTGCTTTAGGTGTAATACTAGGTATATCTAGTGCAAATTATAGTAAGAAAGAGAACAAATAGTTCTCTTTTTTATATATATTTTTCTTCAAAAGGAGGGATAAAGATGGAAGAAAAGGAAACAAATGTTACAGAAGAAGTAACAGAAGAACAAGAAGTACAAACAGTATTCAATACTGATGGAATTGATGCATTAGTAGAGGGTGATGATTGTACAGTTGAAAACAAAGAGGAGGTGGAAGAAGATGCAAATGAGAACAAGTAAGCCTAGTGGCAATAAGTTCTATATCACTAAATCTAGAGGTGGTTATTCAACTTGTATTCAAGGATATCCAACAGATGCAAATGCAAATGTACTTGCTAACTGTGTAGGATATGCTTGTGGTAGATTTAATGAAATAATTGGAAGCATGAAATATCCTGCTCTAAATTGTAATGCAGAAAACTTTATCGAAAGAGCAAAAAGTTTAGGATTACAAGTTGTATCATATCCAACATTAGGTGGTATTATGGTATGGCAAAAAGGAAATACCTTAAATGGCTCTGATGGTGCAGGACATGTTGCAGTAGTAGAAAGAATTGATAGTGCTAATCAAATCTATACATCTGAAAGTGGATATGGTTCTAGTGCATTTTGGAATAGTATAAGAACAAATTCAAATGGAAGATGGGGATTAAGTAGTGGTTACAAATTCAGAGGTTGTATTGTTAACCCTGCTATTGGTGATGTTCATGCAGGAACACCTAGTCAAGATGACCCATTTAAAGGTGTAAGCGATGAAGAACTTGCTAGAAGAGTATGGACAGGTGAATTTGGTAATGGCGATACTAGAAAGGCAAAATTAGGTTCTAGATATAATGCAGTTCAAGCATTAGTTGATAAAGGTGTTGGAAAACCTGCACCAAGTCAACCATCAACACCTAGCACACCATCACAACCATCTGATGACCTTTTAACATTAGTTAAAAAGACTATTAGAGGTGATTTTGGTAATGGTGATGCTCGTAGAAAAGCATTAGGTTCAAGATATGATGAAGTTCAAAATCAAGTAAATAAGAACTTAAATGCAGGTCTTACTAGATGGGATAATATTAAATTATTTTAATTAAAATTGGTAAGGATATTAATGTCCTTACCTCTTTTTTTATGTCTATTTAATAAAATAAAGTATTTATAAAGTCTATTCAGTAACCCACAAGTAACCCACAAATACCCTTATTTTCCTTTAAATATAAAGGACATCAATTTACAAAACGTTAATTATGTTTCCAAGGACCATATTTATGGTCTTTTTTTTTGTGACATTCTAAGGTTTGTCAATATTAAATTTTTATGATATATTAATACACACTGAAAACACACGAAATTTGATATTTTTTGAAAATTATCAAATAATGTGCTATTTGGTATATAATATAAGTGTAGTCTGTGGTGAGACTACTAATTGTCTAATTGCTTACACAAAGCTAAAATTTTTCGAAGTAGTTTAGTTGTGCAAGCAACAATTGCGGCGTAATGATGTTTACCTTCATTACGTTTTTTTCTGTAATAAATTTCAATGTCATTTTCTTGTTTAGAAATAGCAGCAAGTCTAATAATATTAGAACAAGCTATATAAAGAATTTTTCTCATGTATTTGTTTCCAGATTTAGAAATAGGGCCACGAATATTAATAGATTTACCAGATTGTTTAATAGATGGATCTAGTCCACAATAAGCAGTTAATTCTTTAATATTATTAAATCTATTAATATCACCGAGTTCAGCAATAATAATAGAAGTAGTAAATTCACCGATACCATAAATAGAATTAATAGGTTCAAAATATTTAGATTTTTTAGCTAAGGAAATAATTTTGTATTTAATAATATCAATTGCTTTTTGATATTCGTTAACAAGCCTAGCGATTTGAGATAAATTAGAAACCAATTCATCATTCATATTGACTGATGGATAAGATTTTGAAGCTATTTCTTTTATTAGGTTAGCTTTTGATTTCCAATATCTAAATTCATGCTTTTTAAAGAAATTTTGAAGTTTGTCAATTCTGGTGTTAGAAATAATATCGGCATGAGGATATGATTCGATAAATTCTAAAGCAATATTAGAATATATTAAAGTTCCTTTAAATATTTCTTCATATTCGGGAAAGCATAAGTAAACTAGATTCCTATATCTATTTTTTATATTTACACATAATTCATCTAAAGCAAAATATTGTCTAGATAAAGCATTTAAAT
>ERZ842401.1594-NODE-1594-length-32096-cov-17.036048_pt1 | contig 32096 bp, 29 predicted proteins | sample MGYA00521270_ERZ842401 | MGnify/ENA primary metagenome ERZ842401 (study PRJEB31892, sample SAMEA3878208) | bioreactor metagenome | biome: Moose rumen | place: Sweden | collected 2011-10 | study: EMG produced TPA metagenomics assembly of the PRJEB12797 data set...
TGCCTAAGAGACGATATTCCTTGGAGGAAATTTCGCCAAACTCTCTGGCAATCTCGGGGTCAAAGGTCGCGGCAATCCCTAAATTACTCGGCCAGCGTGATACGCCGCCTGTCACATCTTTCAGATACACGCCGTTGCCACGGGCATCACTTCTGGGGTCGGAGCTGGTGTTGGCCGGAATCGCAAAGGGCAGGCTTTCAGCATAGGCCTGCAGGGCGTTATTCCACTTGGCCGTCACTTCGTTGCTGGCGGTGCTGTCGGCATTGAGCACCGTGCGCACATGGTCGGCAGAGAGCATTTTTTTCTGCTCGTCATTAAGCTGCGGCTGCAAATTGCGCTGGTGCATGCTGTAGAGCATGAGGCCGGCAATATCTTCGGTACTTAATTGCCGTGCCAAATCCTCGGCCCGTTTCTGAGGCGTCAGACGCCAGTCTTCATACGGGTCAAGTCTGCCGTTGCGGTTCATGTCCTTGAAGGCTTTGCCGTCCACGGTGATGATTTTGACACCGGAATCCTTGGAGTAGGCAAGCTCGGCGCCTTGCTGCTCGATTAGCGTATAGCCGTCAGCTGTATCGTGTTCATTTGCACCGGCTGCCTGGACCTGCGTTCCCATCAGGCAAAGGCCGATAGCCAGTGCCAGCGTGCGATAATTTTTCTTTACCATAATCCATTGTCTCCTTCTGCTGTCAGAATTACTCTTGCATAATGTTTCAAAGGAATTTTGCCGTTATCTTCGGCTTCACAGATGATATGAATGGTCTCACCGCCACCAATGTTAGCCGGCACGGTGAGGCTGGCTTCTGCGCCCTTGGCCGTAAGTTTCACCGGAGCGCCATAGGTGCCGGCTTCCTCGTAAACGTACCAGCGGCAAGCCACCTTATCCCCATCGGGGTCAGATACCTTGGCATGCAGGGTGATTTTCTGTCCTGGTTTTACCTGCTGGTTAAGCCCTTCGGCAATCTCCACCACGGGGGCATGGTTGGCTTCTTTGTAATCTTTCAGCGTCCAGTCCACGCGGGCAGCAAAATCATTCTGGAAGTCCTTAATCCAGCGGGTCTGGGAATAGAATCTGTCCTTCTTGCCGCTTTCGGGATTATAGTCGTAGGAAGCAACGTTGTCCTCCCAGAGATTTGGCACGACACGGGAGGGGCTGAGCCGTCCGCTCCAGCCGCCGTAGCTGAAATCTTCATAAGTGCGCAGGCCGTTATCGACAAGATACAGATAAGACGGCGAATCGCCTTCGGAGATAAGGTCATATTGCTTATAGCCGTTCTTTTGCGCAAATTCCAGCGAACCGAATTTATCTTCGGGGTCGCCTGCCAGTTTATGCCCGTCACCATAGGTCATATAACTGCCGCCTATCGCGCCCTTGAGGATATTTTCCTTCATCCATGCTCCGCCGAAATACTTTTTCTGCGAAGCCGGTGCCGTTACCGGCCAGGCGTAGGCGAGGCTGACAAATTGCAGTTCGTTAAAGGCGGTCTTTATCCCCGGCCAGCTGACGGCGATGTATTTTTTATAGGTCTCGTCCTGATTCATGATATTGTACAGGACAGCTTTCTTGCAGATGTGGTTATAGATTTCCTGCCATTTATCCGTGCCCTTATACTTGTCCTCGATGGACTTCAAGGCTCTGGCAAAGGTGTTGCTGCCCCCCCAGGTTTCAAAGTGAATGGGCTTTTCGTCTTTATCCAGAAGCAGCTTTTCAATCCAGCGGCTGCCCTCGGTGTCCTTTGCCATTTCCCCTTCAAATTCGATATTGCCGACCTTGACTAGGGACTGCAATTTGTCCGGCGTGGGGTAGTCCTTGTCATGCTGGGATAATTTCGGATAAACACTGCGGTATTTTTCGATATATTCGGCAATCCAGTCCGTGCCGCACCAGCGCAAGTCCGTATGCTTGCCGGGGTGAAACCTCTTTACCCAGTCCATATTGGATTCAAAGAGCGTGCCCTTGCCATCGCCGCTGTAATGCCACATGGAGCTCGTGTAGATAATACCCTTGACATCTACATCATTGGTGTAGAGCAAAAAGCGCAGGAAAGAATCCATATCATCTACTTCACCGTCAGTCATCACGACGGTCTGCGGCCGTTCCTTGGCAGCCGCGATATTTGCCTGCGGAAAAACCGCCCCTAAGGCCAAAGTACCGAGCAGCAAACCTGCCAATTTTTTCTTATTCATAGGAATATGCCTCCAAAATTTTTTTGCTTCTTAGAAGAAGAACTGCGCCTGGAAACGATAGAGGTCATTACGCGCACCGGTGTCAATTTCCTTGGCCCATGTGTAGAAAGTATCAAGCAGAATATTCTTGTACGGAACATAGCTGAAGCCCAGACGGACAAATTTTTCATTGCGTCCGCACCAGTCAGTTACTGTCGGCCAGGTGAGCGCAGGCTCGTAACGGTAATCAAGCGTTATACCGTAAGTATTGGGCTTATCCAGTTTTGCTCCCTTATAATCAATTTGCAGCCAGCGTCCGGGGCTCTTGGTCTTGGTACCGGCCTCCGGCGTATTGTTTCTTCTGGCATTGCTGTTGATGATACCGGCACGGACAGACCAGTTGTTATCAAATTTATGATGGGCATGAGTATAATAATAGAACACGCGGCCCTGATCAGGGTCCTGATAACGCGTGGCCATAGCCGAACTGTAGGAAACGCCGAAGTTAATATCGTTCTTGTCATCGAAAGGATAGAAGAAGCGCAGGCTCGTCACCTGTTCCTTGTCACGGCTGCCATACACGGTATTGCCGGCTGCATCCCGGTAGGTCATGTTATTATCCCACAAGTCCATCTGCCCGGTTGTAAAGAACGTCTTGAATTTGTTCTTGCCATAAGTCAGCTGAATACCTGAGAAATCACAGTCGATATCCATGCCCCAGCCGTAGATGTTCCATTCGTTCCATTTACCGATTTTGGCATCCAGCCCCAGCTTTGGGAACTTGCCGGTTACATAGCCGTCCATGGTCAGACCTGTCTGATTTTCCCCCGGGGACAAACTTTTTGTTTCATCAAAGCCGCTAAAGGAATTACGATAGCCGATATCGGCATGAGCTGCCCAGTTGTCGTTCACTTTATAGGCGGTATCCACCTGCACGTGAATCATATTGGCTCTGGTGGTGCGCTCCGTTCCACCACCGTCCTTATCTTTCAGGAAATGGTCATTACGAATGCGGGCATAGCCATGGATGGACAGCTTATCGGCCAGCGCTGCTGCCTTTTTCAGGCTGGCCTTTTCCTCAGCACTTAATGACTCGCCGCCCTGACCGCCATTGAGCTTATCCATCTGTGCGCTGTCAAGCTTATCCAGACGATTCAGCAGGGTGAGTTTTTTCATATCGTAATAATACTCACTGTTGAGCCGGTTTACCGTTTCCTGCTGCGCAGCAGTCATTTGCGCCTGATTCTGCATGGCATTGTCCACAATCATAGCCATCTCCAGACGGCTGAGCACCCTGCCTTCTGGAATCATTACCGCATAATCGGGCACGACCTTAGCGGCAATCAGTTCATTCACCGCACTATACGACCAATCACCTGCCGGCACCTCTGCCAAAAAGCCGCCTGCCGCTTCCACGCTGGCTCCGCTGCTTATAACAGCCGCCGTTACAGCCGTTCCGATACCGATTTTTCCTGCCTTCAGCAAATTCCATGTTTTCATTTCAATTCCTCCAAAAAATTACTTAGCTGTAAATTCTTGAAGGTTTGGCCAACTTAATGTCACCATCCAACCGGGGTTTGTTTCTATTCCATCAGCTCCCTTTTTACGAAAATCAGCAGGCTGCCCCTCCCCCGAAGGTACGCCCTTGATTTTCGTTAAGATTTCATTTATATGGACAGGCTTATGCCTGTTCCTGACACTTGCGGATGACTTTGGCCACGTGAATCATCAAATAAAACTGTTCCTCACCGCTTACCGCATAGCGGTACTTCTTGGCCATAAAAGCCACGATACGGTCTACGCATTCATGGGCCAGCTTGTATTTCTTCTGCACCATGGCTTCCATTTCTTCATCTATCTCATCGCCGTTTTGCGCCATGCCGCTGAACATGCGCTGGGCAAAGAATTTTAAATGTGTAACAAAGCGGTAGTATACCAGTGACTCCCTATCAAACTCAATGCCGCAGAAACGGCGGACAATATTGGTTATTTCATCAATAAGGGTTACGATTTTATCAGCCATTGGCTGTTTCATATCCAGCTGGCCGTCGATGATGTGCATGGCGATAAAGCCGGCTTCATCCTCGGGAATATCTATATCAAACTGGGCTTCCAGCATCAGCACTGCTTTTTCCGCAATCGCAAACTCCTTGGGATAAAAACGCCGCGTCTCCCAGAGCATCATATTGCGGATATTGATGCCCTCACGCAGGCGATGAATCGCCATATGAATATGGTCAGTCAGGGATATATATACATTCTCATTGAGCTTTACGCCCAATTCCTTTTCCGCCATTTCAATGATGGCGGTACTGGCATCCAGATAATCAACGCGCAGACCGGCTAACAGCTCCTTGAACTTTTCCAGCATGTCATGGTCACTCAGGCGATAGACCTTATCCACCTTACTGTCTTCCACACTGTCGCCGTTCTTCTTGCCAAAGGCCAGTCCCCGGCCCATGGCTACAACTTCGCAGCCGTTTTCATCTTCCGTTACTATCACGTTGTTATTCAGTATCTTTTTGATTTGCACGATTTTTCCCCCTGAACTTTCTTTGGAAACTGCAACTCCGGCAAAATAAAAAGGCAAAACAACTTGACAGACTGAACCGTCAAGTAAGTTTTGCCTTCATCACTTTAAACATAACAATCCCTCCAAAAAGCAAATATGCATCTTGAAGGTTTGGCCAACTCAATGTCACCATCCAAATAATATCGAACGCTACTAAACTATATGCAATTTTAGCACAGAAACAATAATATGTAAAGTTTTTTTCAGCATACGGTCACAGCCGTTTGATAGCACTTTGACAGTATATCACCAGAGTGATATAATCATCGTGATCAAACTGCGCTGGAGGGATTCCGATGGAAAAACTGCTCACCATTTACCACGGCTCATCTCAAATCGTAGAAACGCCAACTTTTGGATTAGGACGGAAGAACAACGATTTCGGCCTTGGTTTTTACTGCACCGAGAACAATGAGCTTGCGAAAGAATGGGCTGTCTCCTCTCTGCGGGACGGTTTTGTAAACCGTTACATTCTAGATACAGAACATCTGAACATCCTGAACCTAAACAGCCCAGAATATACAATACTCAACTGGATTGCAGTTCTCGTTGAAAATCGACTCTTCAGCATCAAAACTCCCATTGCCAGAAGAGCCAAGCAATATCTCATCGAGCATTTCAGCATCAATGTAAACGCATACGACCTGATTACCGGTTACAGAGCAGACAACTCCTATTTTGACTTTGCGGAAGCATTTTTGAACAATACCATTACTGTAGAACAGCTGTCTCATGCCATGCGTCTTGGTAAACTCGGCGAACAGATTGTTCTTAAGTCGCAATTTGCTTTTTCAAAAATCAAATATGATGGATTTGAAGCAGCAACGAAAAATCAATACTATGTTCTTCGCAAAGCAAGAGACGATAACGCCAATCAAACGTATTTGGCTATACAGTATGAAGCTGCCGACGGCTTATATATACAGGACATTCTGAGAGGAGGCATTTCTAATGACGATCCGCGCATACCCAGAAACGTATCTAGGTAAAGCACAGGCCGTGCTCGGAGATGCCTTTGATTACGCCATCAATACCTGCGGCATCCCCGGCGAGGACTTTGTCAAGCTCTTTACCGTCAGTTCTGTCAGCAAACGCATAGAAAATGGTGAGCCGGCTTTTCTAGCTGGCAAAAGCGGAATTGACATTACCGCAGATGTTATGTTTGAAACAACAGGCAAACAGTTGAATACTAATCCCCAGAACCATTTCAGCCGCCCATGTGAATACTGGATTGGCTGGGCCATCTGCTATTATCAATGGTATTCCAACAGAAGTTTTAATGATATCTTTGCAGTTCTCTCCTTTGAGGAGCTGCAGAACATGTATTACACACTCCATGAAGCAGATATCACAAAATTCGTTGATATCGCCAACGAAAAAATCCGAGAACACTTTAAAGATACCAATCTAAAACGCCTGCGTTCAGCTTACGGCTGCACACAGGCAGAGCTTGCCAAGCGCGCAGGCGTATCCCTCCGCTCCATCCAAATGTATGAGCAGCGGAACAAGAACATCAACAAAGCCAGCGTTGAAACAGTCTACCGCCTAGCCAAAGTCCTCGGCTGCCCGATTGAAAGTTTACTCGAGAAATAACCTGCCAGATGTTTTGTCCCCCTGATTAATCAAAATATCCTCATCCATTGATATAAACAATTGGACAATGATATATATCTGGATATATACTTATATCAAAGAGGTGATTATTATGCTTACTGCAAAAATTTTTCAAAACGGACGCAGTCAGGCTGTGCGACTGCCCAAAGAATATCGTTTCACCGACAGCGAAGTCCTCACCCACAAAGTCGGGGATATCGTCATGCTTATCCCCAAAGCACAAGAAGACAGCTGGAACATGCTGCTTACCAGCCTTGACCTTTTTAGTGACGATTTTATGGCAGATGGACGAGACAATTCCTGCCAACAAGAAAGGGATGTATTATAAATGTATATGCTCGATACAAACATATGCATATTCGCCATCAAAAAACGTCCAGAAAAAGTTCTATCGCGCTTGCAAACTCATAAACCTGCCGAAATCTGTATTTCATCCATCACCTATGCAGAACTTTGCCACGGCGTGGAAAAGAGTCAGGCTAAAGCTAGGAATCGTCTGGCACTCACCTTGTTTCTATCATCTATCAGTATTCTTCCTTTTGACGAGCTAGCCGCTTGGGAATATGGCAAAGTACGCGCCGTCTTAGAACAACAAGGCACCCCCATCGGCCCATTAGACACACAGATTGCCGCACATGCAAAATCACTAGACATGACACTTGTAACCAATAACACCCGTGAATTTAAGCGTGTGACAGGATTAAAAGTTGAAGATTGGGCAACTGATTAACAAACTGCCATCAATACCCGCGCATATCCAAGGAATGAGTGTCAAATCAGCCCTACATATTCACTATAATGTTACTGTGTTTATATGTTAATTTTATATATCTAATAACATATATATTATTTATGATTTAAATCTATGTTCATGGTATTTTAACAGATGCTTTAGTGATTACAATCTTTCTTATATTCTTTCAACTATATCATTTGCCAATTGCACTAACAAACTTTGAGACAGTCGTAAATGTTTTTCCTCAGCAATTTCTTTTTTTATATAGCTGGAAAGTTTTTTTAGATATTTTCTATCTATCTCGATAACACTCTTGTCAACATAATACACTCGATCTAACAGCATATTCCTAAATTCTATTATATTACTGTTTTCTTGTTTTTTTAATATTTCAAAAATATCCTGTGGCTCTATCCCTAAAAAAAGAGGACCTTTATAAAAATCTGTCCCATAACTAGGGAATACTATTCTTAGGGCTTTTTCAAAATCATTTTTCATAAGGTCTAAATAATTAAAACTATTCATATATGTTTTTTTATTTCTAATAATATTATATACATTTTTTACTTTATCACTAACAGTATTATACGCATTTTTTATATCATCATCTAATTTATCTAAGTTTTCTCTATCAGTATAATCATCCAATTCGTCCAATTCTTTTATATCTTGATCGCTTTTCTCAACCAACGTCAATCCATGTATAAATTTTTCTTTTATCTCATCAACCGTCAATAGTATGAGCTTTTTCTTCGATAAACTTGAATATACTACAAATAATTTTTTATAAAGGTTTATTGGTATCTTTCCTTCTTCTATTCTTTGCATTAAATTTTTTTCTATCTGCTCAGAAAACTCGTCATCACTCATTTCCCAGTAACCAATCGTCAGCAAATAATCCAATGCGCTGTATTCCTTTTTCGCATATCTAATCAATTCATTTTCAAAATTTGTAAAATCCATATACCCCTCTACCAAATAGGTTGCGACAGATGGAAAAAAGTCGCGTTCAGTAGCTATTCCGTTGTAGTAAGCATTTTTAAATTCATAAAAATAATTTTTAATATTCTTTTTTTCTTTAGGTAACATTTCTTGTAATATAGAACTTTCAATATTTTTTATTTCCTTTAAGCTATTCGTATCTACAGCATTAATGTGTATCTCCATACCAATGGCTAATGTGAATTTCAACAGCGATAAACGTGCAACCTCTCTTGACTTATCATTAAATCTTTCTTTATCAAGCAAGATATTCCTAGCCCTGTCATAAATATATACAAATTCTTTTATCAACATACGAATCACACGATAATTTCTTACAGATATTTTTTTTATAACACTCACTATATTGTGAATATTTCTTTTTAAAAAACCTCTAACTTCTAAATCATTTGCAGTCTCACCTTCTATTATTGTCATAATAATATCTTCTTCTTTTAAATTGAACTGCACTGTTTTCCCTATTGTTTTTTCTTTTATTTTTCTATAACTATCACTATTAATTTCCTTTTCATTTGCAATTAAAATAACATGCGCATATCTCTGTTCTATATAACCATAAAAATAGCCCATAAGTTCTTCTATATCGCCTTTATATCTCTCTACATCATCAAAACATATAATTTTTTTAGAAAAGTCAACACTCTCCAATAATATGCTAATATTAAGACTAGAACTTAGCATACCATTTATGATATTAAGCACAGGATTAAAGTTTTCTGCCATCGTCTTGATATTTTTAAAAAAGGGTGTTACCAATTTTATAAAACTCTCTGAATAAGTTTTCGTTTTTTCGCTGACAATACCGTTTGTTTTCATTTTTAATATATACATTATTAATCGGTTAGATATATCATTAACTGTTTTTAATCCATTTAAGGAAACATATATTACTGAATCTCTCCCCCTTTTTTCTTCAATTGCCTTTTTTAGTACGTTGTTCCAATAAAATGTTTTCCCACATCCCCATGCCCCTCTAATCATAATGGCATAATCAACATTGTTAGTTAAAATATAATTTAATACAATATTTTTTACCATATTACTCACCCTCAATATTATAAAAAATAAAAAATTGTCAATCATTTCAGCTTTATAATAACACATAAAACTCTATTTGTATAATACTATTCTAACTAACAAAAACAAAAAGCGATACACAAACTCTCAATAAACTAACCATATCAACACAAATAAGTGACTGTTACATTAGGTCTTTCCAGTAACAGCCACTTCTTGTTATATGTAATTTTTCTCTTTTCCAATCTTCTCAGCTATAGACAACGCCCTATCTAAAGCTGCATCCATATTATAATAGCAAAAATCTGCTAACCTGCCACAAAAATACAGATTTTCTACTTTACTGGCACGTTCCTTATATGTAGCCGCACTCTGTATGCTCTGCTCTGTGAGTAAAGGATAATATGGCTCCTGCTCCTTATCTGCATCATAAGGAAGAGAATACTCTACTGCATAACTTGTCCCTGCCACATTCTGTATCGGCAGTTTCTTGTACTCCGTAATTCTTGTACATCCTTTGCTTTCCGGATATGCTGTAACCGGATAGGGCCATTTTCAGTTCTGCCAGAACAAAGTTGATGTAATTTAAAAATTCCTGGTCGCCTTTTTGCATGAGTATGCCGCAGTAATGACGGGTGAAGGGAGCTTTTATAAGGGGTGGCTGCCGGGGAATTTCGGCGTTTTCCTGATGGACAATCAGCCTGGCATGTTTAAGATTCGCATGGGCATATTTTTTATTTCGTCAACCATATTTATATTTTTAGTTGACGTATAAGAAATATGATAGTATATTTTTTACTGTGTGGTCACAAAAATGCACACTGTATATACAAAAACACATAATCAAGGAGGACGCAGCCATGATATGGTACCCCTACCAGCAAATGAAGACGATGAAAGCTCCCTACGAGATAATCAAGGCCGAAGGGCCTTACCTCTACACTAAAGATGCCAGGTTACTGGATTCCATCTCCTCATGGTGGAGCGTTATCTATGGCTACCAGCAGCCGCAAATCACCGAGGCCATCTGCCGGCAGGCGGAAAAATTTTCCCATGTCATGCTGGGCGGCCTGACGCATAAGCCTGTGGAGGAACTGTCGGAAAAACTCGCAGCCTGGCTGCCGGGGGATTTGGATTACTGCTTTTTCTCCGATTCAGGCAGCGTAGCTGTGGAGGTCGCTTTGAAGATGGCCTTGCAGTATTACGTGAACCGTGGGGAAACAAACCGGTGGACGGTTCTGGCGCTTGAGCATGCCTATCATGGCGACACCTTCAAAACCATGTCCGTCGGGGATGATGAAGATTACCATTTCATCCTGCAGGTCTATGGCGAAAATCCCTATGTGTTGCGTATTCCTACGAAGATTGCGGCTTTGGAAAAGGCTTTCGCCCTCTATGGCAGCAAATTGCATGCGTTTATCGTCGAACCCCTGCTGCAAGGTGCAGGCGGTATGCGCATGTATGATATCGCCTTTCTGCAGCGGGCCAGAGAGCTCTGTGATGAATATGATGTTTTGCTGATTTTCGATGAAGTGGCAACAGGTTTTGGCAGAACCGGGCACCGCTTTGTCGCGGATGTCGTTCTGCCGGATATTCTGGTACTGGGCAAGGGGCTTACCGGCGGTCATATCGGTCATGCTGTGACCGTGGCCAATCAAAAAGTCTATGCCGCTTTTTATGATGATGCGCCGGAAAAAGCGCTGATGCACGGCCCTACCTTTATGGGCAATGCCTTAGCCTGCGCGGCGGCCAAGGCATCTATTGAGCTGTATAACCAGCTGGATGTAACGGCAAAGGCCAAGCACATGGAAGAAATAGCGCGCAGAGAACTATCTGGCTTTACCGACCCGCGTATCCGCGAAATACGGATTATGGGGGGCTGTGCCTGCATTGAGGTATATGAGGAAAAGACTCTGGCAGGTTATCAGCAGTTTGCCTATGAGCATGGTGTCTTTGCCAGACCGTTCCTTAAATATCTGTACTCCATGGCTCCCTACATTCTCACCGATGAAGAACTGACGCATATCTTTGCCGTTATGAAAGAATGGTTTGAACTACGGAGGTAATCATGAAAAATCTTAATACACGCGAGCTTGTTCTCTGCGGCCTGTTCATCGCCCTTATCACAGCCGGTACATTTATCCGCATTCCGGTGGGTACGGATGTCTATACCCTGCAATTTCTGTTTACCCTGCTGGCCGGGCTTGTCCTTGGCGCCCGTCTGGGCACTGTCGCCGTCGGTGCTTATGTATTGCTGGGGTTATTGGGCGTGCCAGTATTTGCTTCTGGCGGCGGCCCTGCCTATATGCTCCAGCCCACCTTTGGCTATCTGCTGGCCTTTATCCTGCAGGCATGGCTTGGCGGCTTTTGGGCACGCCGCGGCTCTGCGGTGTCGTTGGGCCGTCTGCTGAGTGCCAATCTTTTGGGCATGGCCGTTGTTTATGTAATTGGCATCAGCTGGTTTTATCTGCTTTCCAATTATGTGCTGGCAGCGCCTATCCCACTTTGGACAGCTGTTTTTTACTGCGGTGTTTTGCAGGCAGTTCCCGACTTTCTTCTTTGTCTGGCGGCGGCAGCCATTGGCCTGCGCTGTTACCAAAGTGGTGTCTGGATAGAAGAAAGCTGCTCTACCCGCCATAAGGAGGCTTGCGCATGAGCAGGAATTTATTTATCACAGGAACCGGCACAGAGATAGGCAAGACCTATATAGCCGGCCTGATTGTAAAAACACTGCATGAAGCAGGACTCGATGTTGCTTATTATAAGGCAGCCATGAGCGGCAACGAAAGGCGCCCTGACGGCTCCCTTATTCCGGGAGATGCCCTCTTTGTAAAGGAGCTGTCCGGCATTTCCCAAAGCCTTGAGAGCATGTGTCCCTATGTATATGAAAATGCTGTCTCCCCCCATCTGGCGGCCAAGCTCGAAGGCCAGCCCGTAAGCATGGAGGTAATCGAGCAGACTTTCCGGACTGTCTGCCATGAGCATGATTATGTAGTTGTTGAAGGCAGCGGCGGCATAACCTGCCCCTTGCGGTTTGATGATGAACAAATCCTATTAGCAGATATTGTACGCAGATTCCACCTGCCCAGCCTTCTGGTTGCAGACGCCGGACTGGGCACTATCAATGGCGTGGTGCTCACTTATGAATACATGAAACAAAAAAAAATGCCCCTGAAGGGCATTATAATCAACAACTTTCATGCAGATAACGTAATGGAAGAGGATAACCGGCGCATGTGCGAAACGCTGACCAGCCTTGATGTGCTGTCCTGCGTCACGCATGGCAGCCAAACGCTGCCTGACCTGAAAGCCGAAAAACTGGCGGCGCTGTTTAGTGCCTAGTGCGCCGCTGCTCAGAGCAGCAGGCCATTATTCTGTGCGATAGCGCCCAGATAGCGGCAGCTAGGCTTTACGGTGCGGTGCATGGTCTTTCTGTCCACGGCAATCAGGCCGAAATGCTTGTCAAAGCCCATAGCCCATTCCAGATTGTCCATAGAGCTCCAATAGATATAGCCTAAGAGGGGTACGCCGTCCTCCACGGCAGCGTGCAGCCCCGTGACCGCCTCCCGGATAAAGTCAATGCGGCAGCTGTCGTCCTGCGTGGCAATGCCGTTTTCCGTGACCATGACGGGCAGACCGGTTTCCTTGTACACCCGGCGCACCACGGAACTTACCGCCTCCGGGCAGTACGGATAGCCGCATTCCGTGAGTTCTTCATCTGCGCCATGCGGCACACGCCCGTTTGCATCGTAAATTTCCCGTTCATAATTTTGCACAGCCGCAAAGTCGGCGTTCATGTAGATATCCTTATACTGGCCAAAGTAATTCTGCCAGACTTTAGCGGCCATCTGCTCACCGCCCGGTGCGGCACAGACATCGGAAAGCGCCAGGCTCACGCCCACTTTGGCCTGCGGAGCAAATTCCCTTGCCGCTTTCACCGCCGCTGCATGTGCCTGTCTGATGATTTCTATGTGCTCAGGCTCCGAGGCCATGTGAATGGTAAAATAATGCTCCAAGTCCGTACCGCAGGCCTCAGCCGCCTGCTGCCGCCATTCAGGAGCCGTCCAGCCTTCTGCAGCCATGCCGATAGGCGGCACGAAATTCCACTCAGCAAACAGCTGTTTGAGCATGGTGGCGATGTTTATCTCATTCAGCGTGATGATGTAGGGAATATGCCTGCCCAGCGCCATCAGGACATAACGGGCATAGCGTCCGAAATAATACGGCGTTTTCTCACCCTTCCAGCCGCCGTACTTCATCAGCCACCGGGGACTGGTAAAATGATGCAGCGTTACCACCGGCGTAATCCCGTATTCCTCACAGGCCGCCAGTACATCAGCATAATGGGCAATGGCCTCTGCCGGAAATTCCCCTTCCTGCGGCTCAATCCGTGCCCATTCGATGGAAAAGCGGTAGGCTTTCAGTCCTGCCCCTGCCATCAGGGCAATATCTTCCCGATAATGCTGGTAATGGTCGCAGGTGCGGTCGGATTTATCCTTGTAAATGGAGCCTGCCACATGCTCCTCTGCCCAAATATCTGAATGTATATTCATGCTTTCTACCTGATGGGCAGCCGTAGCACTGCCCCAGAGGAAATTTTCCGGGAAAAGCAGTTCGTTCATGATTTATCAGTCCTTCTCATACAGCAATTTTTAGGAGGTCACGGATTTCCTGAAGTTTATAGGCCGCCTGAGAGGCTTTTGCGGCTTCACCGATACCGGCTACCTGCATGCCGGCATTTACCCCGGCCATAACGCCGGCCAGTGCATCTTCCACCACCAGACAGTTTCCCGGTTTTGCGCCCAGCTTCTGCGCCGCCAGCAGGAAAACCTCCGGGTCGGGCTTGCTATGGGTGATTTCCGTGCCGTCGGCAATGGCATCGAAAGCATTTTCTAAGCCGACCTGCTTTAAGATGCGCAGGGTGTTTTTACTCGAAGAACCGACAGCGATATGCACGTTTTTCTGCCGCAGGTCAAGCAGCGTTTCCCTGACGCCCTGCAGGGTGTCAGCAGCCGTCAAATTCCCCAGCAGTTCCTTGTAATAGGTGTTTTTCCGCTGCGCCAGCGCTTCTTTTTCGGCTGGCGTATATTTTTTGGCGGCGCGTTCCAGAATGATTTCCAGGCTTTCCATACGGGACACGCCCCGCAGGCGGTTGTTAATCACCTTATCAAAGTAAATGCCTTCTTCCCCGGCAATTTTTTTCCATGCCTGATAATGGTATTCGTCCGTAGATACCAGCACGCCATCCAAATCAAAGATTATATTTTCGTATCGCATATCACACCTCAAAATTTCGTCTGCCACATATTGCAAAAAGGGTCTACAGGGCTTTTGCCCACGAATTCGCTTTTACCGGTCAGTTTGTCCACTATGGCTTTGAGCATGGACGGCGCTGCCGTATAGCCGTTGATGAGCGTCTTTAAAGCCGGCATATCCTGCAAGAGATACGGCGAGCCTGTCGCCACGCCGATTACCGGCAGGTCATTGATAAACCAGGGCATATTGGACGCCATCGGCCAGTTCCATTCCATACGCAGTGTGCTCTTGTTGCTGGCCGGTTCAATATTGGCATAATAAATAACCGCATCATACTGTTTCACGATATCAGCCCGTTTAATATCAATATAAGCAAAACGCATAGCCTCTTTATCAAATACATCCACCGTAAAGCCGGCTTCTTCAAGCAGTGTCTTAAACAGCTTGGCACTGCCGCTGCCAAAATACCCCCATTCATCACCAAAGACATATAGCAGCAGGCGTTTTTGCGTGGCAGGATTCAGCGGCAGCACCTGTTGCGTGTCTTTTACGAGCGTAGCGCCCTTATCGGCGGCATCTTCTGCCCATGCCTTAAACTCTTTCCTGCCCAGTACCTCCTGCAAAGCCGCTTCATCCGGCACCAATGTGCCCTGCTGTTGGCGCAGATGCAGCTTTAAATGCGCCTTTAATGCCAAAATGCGGGTCACGGCTTCATCGAGGCGCTCTTCTGTCAGAATGCCCTGTTTCAGCCCGTCCAGCATAAACTGGAAATCCTCGGCCATATTGCGGTTAAAGAGGAACATATCACAGCCGGCGGCAATCGCCATAGGTACTGCTTCTTTGCGGCTCATAGCATTCGTAAAACCGCCCATGGGAGTAGCATCGGTGATGATAAGCCCATTAAAGCCCAAGTGTTTCCGCAGGAGCCCCTGCAAAAGTTCGGGGGATAAGGTTGCCGGCAGTAAATCCTTCATCTCTAATGACGGATTTAACTTCTGCTGCCAGGCCGGCTGCAGGATATGCCCCACCATGACCGATTCGGCACCGGCAGCTATCAGCTGGCGGTAGATTTCCCCGTAGGTTTCATCCCAAACCTCTGCCGAACAGGAGTTAATTGTCGGATGCAGATGCTGGTCGCGATAGTCCATGCCATCGCCGGGGAAGTGCTTGATGGCTACCGCCATGCCTTCCTCCTGCACGCCTTTGGAAAACGCTTTGCTCATGGCGATAACCGTGTCCGTATCATCACCATAGGTACGCACATTGGTAATCGGATTAAGATAATTTACATTCCTGTCCACGATGGGCGAAAAAGCCCAGTTGCAGCCCGTGGCATTGCCTTCGGCTGCCGAGACCTTGCCCAGATGGTAGGCATGTACGGTATCGCCCGTTGCCGCCATCGCCATCGGATAGCCAAAGTATGTTCCTTCTGTCATCACCCCATTGCCGCCTGCTTCAAGATTTGCCGCCAGCAGCAAAGGCACCGCTGATTTTTCCTGCAAATAGCGCTGTGCTCCCTGTATTTCTCTTCCCGGCAGGGCACGGAACATCATGCCGCCGGGATGCAGAGTGTCTAAAACCTCCTGCAGGGCATTCTTATCAGGCCCCGGTGCAATGGGGCAAAAGAGCTGGCCGACTTTTTCCTCGGTGCTCATGTTTTCTTTTGTGTCTTCCACCCAGCGGATATCCTCATCCGTAAGGTAAAAGGGATTGGCATGTAAATCAATCTTGTTTGTCATCGGAAATTCCATCTTTCTTTTGTAGTATCAGAATAACAGGGAGAAATCCAGGCGGAAGATTTTCTTGCGCTCACCGCCGGACAGGACTGTACCAAAGGGGCAGGAGTCGTCCACCGTACTGCCATACATATAAAAAGTATCAAATATCGTATTGTTTATCGGCGACCACTGATAGCCGACTACCCAGCCGCGGAAACCTTCCCGCATGGTGCTGATATAGTCACCGATAAGTCCGCCGGAACCGCCGATAATCATGGCATCGCCGGGAGCATTGTACCAGCCGATAGTCGTGGCGTGCTTGCCTTTGAGCGGCGGCCAGGGATTGCCAAACTGCACCTGCAGCTTATAAGCATTCTGGCTGATATCGGAATTGGCATGCACCCAGTCGAAAATAAACGTGGTATCCTTGGCAATCTGATGGTCAAAGCCCAGTTCCCAGAAGCGCGTTCCCGTGCTTTCCCAGTTGGCATAAATCGGCGCTTCATACTTGCTGCCATCGCGGGTATCAGGTTTGGTCTGGTAAACGACCTTCATATTGGTCTTGGGCGAGAATTTATAGTCCAGTTCCAGCGACCAAAAGTTTTGATTGACCAGCGCCGGATGCAGGTTGCGCGAAACCAGTATATTGGAAAAACCGCTGTCCGTATCGGATTCAATCGAAGTTACCGGCTTATACTGAGCCAGCGTAAACCGTCCGCTGAGTTTCTTGCCCTTGCCGTAGCCGATTTCGATACCCTGAATCTTTTCATCATTAAACATCAGGCCATAGCCCATGGTAGTAGCATAGCGGCCCACTTTCAGGGAAAAGTCCTTGTTATTGTAGTCCACCCATTGCAACGCACCGAGATTGGTAAAATCTGCCTGCTCTGACTTAAAGCTGCGGTTAAACGTATTGCTGAGCGTAATCATGGTATGCTCGTCAAAACGATACTGTGTATCAATGGATAGCTGCGTGGTTTTCTTCATAATCGCATCGCTGGCCACCGCCATGCCGTGCGCATTGTCATAACGTGTGCCAAAGTAGCCGTGGAACTGCACCCGGTCTACTTTTTTCTTCAAATCCTCAATCTGCGCCCCGATATTTTTTAATTCTTTGTTGTATTCGTCCTGCAAGGCCTGAATGATGATTTTTTGCTGGGCATCGGCCTGTCCGGCCTTGTCCATAGCCCGGGAGATGATTACCGCCATTTCATAACGCGACAGGTTTCTGTCCCCGTGAAACATGCCATCGTCAAAGCCGTCCACAAGCCCTGCTTCCGTCAGCTGCTTAACTGCCTGATAGGACCAATGGCTGGCCTTTACATCGGCAAAGGTTTTATGGGGAACATCCTTCTTCTGTCCATTTATATTCGCCTGCGCCAGCGCGTCGTTTTCTGCCGCCAGCTGCAGGGCTTTTTCGTTCAGAATTTCGGCATCGGCGGTGCCATTTAACTGTGATAATAACAATAAGGAGATACCAAAAAGTGCTGCCTTCTTCATCGCTTTCATCCCTTTATGTGTTCATACGTTGATTTTTCTGAGCGTACTCCCCCCGTCAGGAGGTTTTAACTATGCTTTTGCAGGTTCAGCCTGCAATTCTGCGTCCTTTTTTTCCGCATCCACCTCAGGGATGGGGATTACTGCCAAAAATGAGATAATGGAGCAGACAGAAAGAAGCATGAAGAAGAAGGTATAACCGTCATCCCCCAGCAGATTAACGCCGACAGCGATAAGCAGGGGCGCCACGAAGTTCACCAGAGAAGAGGCCAGATTGGTCGTGATATTCATGATGGCAATATCCTTGCCCGCATTTTCCTTGCTGGGCAGAATGCGGTTTACCAGCGCATTATCCACGGCATTATAGAGACCAAAGCCAAAGTTGAAGACAAAGAACCCGGCGATTACCATCCACAAATCCGTAGCAAAGGCAAAGAGCACCAGACATACTCCGGTAATGAGCGAAGCCCCCATGACAAAAGGTTTCTGTTTGCGGAATTTATCCGACAGCCAGCCGCCAAACAGTCCGGCCAGCACCATCAACAATATGGATGCACCCGTATAAGAACCAATCTCGAAGACTTCGGCTTCGGACAGATGGAACCTTGCCACGTAGAACAGCGTCAACATCGTAAGCCCGGCATTGGAAAAGTTGATAAAAAGCTTGGTGAGCAGCGCCCAGGTGTACTCGGGATATTTCTTAAAGGACGGATAAAAATTCTTAAAGCCCGTCTTGAAGGGATTAACGGCCCCACTCTGTGCCTGCCGGCCGGCAGGAATATAGGTATCCTTTACGAGCAGGGCAGTAATCATCCCTGCGAGCAGCTGCACCGCACTTACCACAGCGATTTTCAGTTCCACGGGAACCGCCGCATAAATACCGATAATAATGGAACCGCTCATGACGAAAATCGGTGCTGCCGAGCTCATAATCCCGGAAGCCCGGCCAAAACGAGCCTCATCCACCTGCTCGGGAATCATGGCAAAGCAGGACAGGGATACCATGCCGTAGAAGAATTGGGCTATGCACCATGCGGCCACCAGCAGCGGCATGCTCTGGGCATAAGCCATCAGCAGCATAAAGATAAAACCGCCAATGGAACCGGCCACAATCCAGAAACGGCGGCGGCCCATCTTCACATGGGTCTTGTCGGCAATCATGCCCCCCAGCGGTGTCAGTACCACAATAGCCAGACTGGCGATACCGGAGGCAATGCCAAAGGCACTGGTAGTAGCCTCTGCCCCCACCACGCTCATAATCTTAAACTGTATCAGACCGAACATCAAAAGCACCAAGGGTGCAATAGCCGTACCTGCGCCTAAAACCACCGCCGCCATCAGCCGGTAAAACGGTGTCTTATTCCACTTAATCGTATCCATAAAGCTTTCCCCCTAAAACAGGTGACTAATTTTCGTTTTACAGCAAGATACATCGCCGCGGACAACGCATCTATAATTTGTCAAAAGAAAACCGATTGCCATTCTTATGAATTGTCTGTCGATTTTCTTTCTTCCTCACAGTTTATATTATAGCAAGGGCATTTTCTTTATACCATGTAGGAGCCTTATATACATACGACATATTTTTAGATACGGCGTTTTCAGGCGTAATTTTTTCTGTTATAATTTAACTGCATATCATTTATACGTTTTTCTTTTGTTTTCTTTCGTTCTCCAAGGAGGTTTATCCTGTTATTATGCGTTATTTCACCACAATTGCCAATGTTCAAGAGGAAATCAGCCGTTTTTTCCGCGAAACAGGTACGCGTGCCAGCGTGCCTCAGGCACTCTTAAACATCTATAATTCCGGCAAATATTTGGAACAGTTTCCGCCGCTGGCCGTAGACAAGATTTGGGATGCAATGGATGATGCGGAATTTCTGCATCAGGTAAACCAGCTGCCCATCGGCCTTGACCTCATCATTCAGAACGAAGGCGAAAACTCCAGCAACAAAGGCAATCCCGTGGGTGAAGACCTGATGTTTTCCCTGGGCAATGACCTTATTGTCTTTAAGGCTTTTAACTACATCAATATCGATATACATAAGCATAACTTCTTTGAAATGGGCTATATAATGCGCGGACATTGCCTGCTGACAGTCGAGCAGGAAACCATCGACCTGCAGCCGGGGCAATTCTACATCATCGGGCCTAATGCGCGCCACTGCGTCCAGATGGACGATGATGAATCCGTACTCATCTGCATTGACATTCGCAAGAGCACCTTTGAAAATGCCTTCTTCAACCTGATGGCCGGCGAGGATTTGCTTTCCTATTTCTTCCAGTCCATACTGGCCCGTCCCGACTACCCCAACTACATCATCTTTACCACGAAAAACGAGGACAATCTCCGCCGTCTGCTAAAAACGCTGATGATGGAAAGCTATCTGGGCGACAACTACCACAATCTCTGCGGCATCAGTATTGTAAACCTGCTCATGTGCTATATGCTGCGCCATTACAGCGATACCATTCAATTCTACAGCTACGATTTTCTCTCCACCCGTGCGCCTTTGATTATGCGCTACATTCAGACCCACTACCAGACTGTAACCCTGCGGGAACTTTCGCAGGTATTCCATTACAATGAAGCCTACCTGTCGACCTTAATCAGCAAAAACGCCGGCATGAATTTTTCCACCCTGCTCAATAAGCTAAAAACCGGACGGGCCAAAAGCTATCTGGAAACCAGCAATATGAGCGTACAAGAAATAAGCGAAGCCGTAGGCTACAGCTCCGCCGACCACTTCTCCCGTACCTTCAAGCAGTATTACAACTGTTCCCCGCAAAAATACCGCACAAACTTCCGCCGGGAAAAAACTGAGTAGGAAGATGGATATTAGCGCCCTGTTTTTCGTTATTAAATTATATCTAATTAACTACACAAGTTGTGAAATTTCCGCATAATATTTTACAACTTGTACGATTTTGCACTGTTTTCAAAAACTGCTGAACAGCCTCTCTAACATAAATAGGTGGAGCTGATTAGTTTAACGATGGTCTGCCACCAAATGCTTGATTGCCTGTCTTGCCAACGGGCAAAGCTGTACCTCGTCAAAAATGATCAGAGACTGCCGTTTCCATTTGCAATGCCATTCCCATAAGCCTGTCTGCCTGGTCAACCATGAACAATGGGATATTTAACACGCCATCATCCATGCGTAAATTATTCATGGAAAATCTCACCCTCAGCTTTGTCTGGTCAGCAAATGTATCGGCATACTTTTTGAGGCTGCGGCTCTTGATATTCGTATCGGACTTGACTTCGATGGGGATGATATCGTTTTCTCGCTGAATCACAAAATCAACTTCATAGGACGGATTAAGTCTCGACCAGTAGTGCGGCGAAGCATCAAACTGAGGAACAAGTGATTGCAGAACAAAGTTCTCAGTCAAAGCGCCTTTGAACTCTGTAAACAGCCGATTTCCTTCCCGGAACGCCACCGGGTCTAATTTGGCCAACCTTCTCAGTACGCCTACATCAGCCAGGTATATTTTAAAAGCGCTCAGATCTTCATAGCCGGACATAGGCAGCCCCGGAGAAGTTATCCTGAAAATCTTATACACCAGTGCAGCATTGACCAGCCACTCCAAGGCATCTTCATATTCCCTTGCGCGTGCGCCCTCTTTTACGACATTATACAGGAACTTCTTATTTTCACGCGCCAACTGTGACGGCATAGAATTCCATATTCTGGCCAGTTTGGGATACTCCTTGGTTTCCGGGTGCTTCATGAAATCTCGCTCGTAAGCGGTTATGATGTTCATAAGTGTTGACTGAACCTGCCCCACAGACTTTGTTTCCACCCAACGGCTGACCACTTCCGGCATACCGCCAGTTATGAAGTACATCTTCAGCTTTTCTGCCAAAGGATTGAAAAACGCATCAGGAATTGGCGATATTTCCTCAATCTGCTTCAGATATGCAGAAAGGTTAGCGCTGCCATCAGCCTCCAAGAATTCCTGAAAGGTCATGGGGTATATGGTCAAAAATTCTGCCTTGCCAACTGGAAAGGATGTTGGTTTTGCTAAAGTTATACCAAGCAGAGAGCCTGCGCTGGCCACATGATATTCCGGCGCATTCTCGCAAAAGTATTTCAGAGAATTCAATACCTCCGGGCAATCCTGAATCTCGTCAAAGATAAGCAGCGTCTTATCAGGAATAATTTCCTGACCGCCTGCCATGGCCAGATTAGGGATGATACGACGTACATCCTTGGTGCTAATAAAGAATTCCCGGTACTCCGGGTTTTCATCGAAGTTGAAATAGGCAATATTATCATAATAGCGACGGCCAAATTCCTTGAGTAGCCATGTCTTGCCGACCTGTCTTACCCCCTTTACTATCAATGGTTTTCGATAAGGAGAGTTTTTCCATGTCACCAATCGCTCCATAGCCAATCTTTCCATATATCCACCTCATTATATATAATTATGTGATTTTATACACATAATTATATATTTTTTAGTGTGTGAAAACAATATAATTTGAATCTAACCATTAAAAATCATTTGTATATATCATCTAAATCAATAAGCTTGTAATTCTCTGCATCCACATCATCGGCAAAGCCGCTGCGGGAGAAGAAACCAAAGCCATAGAAGTTCAGCCTCATGAGGCCACCGGTAATTCTTAACTTTTTAAACAACTTCACATGTAGTAATCTTCTAACGTACCTTTTTCATAACAATGCTGTAGATAAGAAGGTGAACGGTAATATACACCAGAATCAAAATCTGTTATGTTATCAATAATTGGCGATGAGAATACGGCCTCTATCGCCTTCGCAGGTTCTTTTTGGCTGGCAGATGTACTGAGCACCAAATTTTGATACAACCTGCCTATAGACAATGCAGATGGTGTCTCATATTCATTGCCGCTCAAAGTATCATAAACGCCCTCTGGGATGTTATAGTTTTCTATCCATTCCTCTGCAACCTGCTCAATAGGCAAGCAATGAGTTATATCTGCATACTCCAGTTCATGAGTCAGGCCATCCCGTAAATATATGGTGACATCATGACGATGGTTCTTGGTCATGCGCCCAATGACTTCAATCACGCAGCATACAAAGTATATGTTATCCTTCTCCTGTTCTGTCATACCACATCACCCCTTACATATCTCAGACAATCAATGGCTCTCAATGTATGGAAGTTAATCTGATGAGTGGGATGTTTGAATTTAGCCAATTCCCAGAATGCCTGTCTGCTTATAATACCGGCAACGAAATCATTGACATAGTTCCAAATTGTATCATCTGCCATAGGGCCTTCCACTATGTCATAGCCATGAATTTCCCCTGCCCGACACGCAGCGATGAAATCCAGCCACTCATCAGAAATGTCCAATACTATTCCATCATCATTCCCAAAATACCCTTACAAGCTATCATTTCCTGTACGGGTATTTTTATGCCACACCGATGGTGTTAGCAATCGTTCTATTTACTTGTAACTTAGACAGTCTGTTGGGGCTGAGGGCGAGGTGATCTTATTCTTCACGGCTTCTATCATCTGCAAGGCGACAAACCGCAAGGATAGCGGTGCTATGTCGAGGATTTATCAACACGCCCTAATCTGCCTGTAGAAAACGCAGCACTGTTTCTCTGAATTTCTTATAATAAGGCTTTTCCATGAGCATGGCATGGGAAGCGCCATTGACAATTACCTGCTGCGACTTGTGATTGGGCAGCGTTGCAAATGCTTCTTTACATAATTCAGGAGATACATACAGGTCTTTTGTACCGGAAATAATCAGCACCGGTGCCTTGATTCTTTCCGTGGGTATCAGCCGGGCATTTTTGCTAACCAGCAAGTCCCGCCTCCCCCCATTTGGGCTGCTGTCCCGATCATAATGCCAGGCATTGGCTACATAGGTACTGACCAGCGGCGCTTCCACGATTTCAAAATCAATACTGCCGTCTGCTTTTTTCTGGAAATCAGACACAGCATCTTTCCATGTATTATGATGGAATGGCTCTTTAACCTCCACTTCACCAAGTCCGGCTACAATGGGGCCATACATTACCAGCCGCTGCACCATTTCCGGGTGGCGTGCCGCAAAGCGTCCACTGGTTACAGCCCCCCAGCTCCAGCCTAAAATATCCATAGACGAAAGGTTATTTCTTGCCAAAATACAGCGCACAGCCGCTTCTATATCCTCTGCCGCATAATCCGAATCTGGCATAAAGCCATCCTTTACCGCAGCGGAATTACCAAAGCCGGCAATATCAAGCAGCCAGACTTCAAAGCCATGTCTGGCAAAAAACTTAGCCAGACTGTAATCCTTATAATCGGCATCAAACTCATGTGAAGAAAAGGTCACACCATGCACGAACAGGATTGGTTTTTTCGGCTGTCCATCCTGCTCTATATAACGTTCCAAATGCAAAGCCACATTGTTCCGTTCTAAGGGAACCACCTCTCTGACAACTCCTGCCGCCTGCGCAACTGACACATAAGCAAAGCTGCACAAAAAGCAAATTGCCAGCCCCAACATAAATAAACTTTTTACTGTCATTTTTAACATAACCATCCCTCCATATATAATCTCCATGAACAGATAGACATTATAAGGAAACATTTGCTAAAATAAAAGCTGTAAGCAGCTTAGTCCTTTCGATGAACAACGAAAGTCTTGAATGATAATTATATTGTACAAGGAGACCTTTTATATGAACATTGAACAATCCATTCGTGCCCAAAAAGCCAGAGACAATTTCAATTCCGGCTACAACTGTTCTCAGTCTGTACTGTTGGCCTATGAGGATTATCTACAGGAAAAAGGCCTTGACCCTATGACCGTACTGCGGATGGCCTCCCCTCTGGGCGGTGGGATTAGCCGCCTTCGCGAAGTTTGCGGAGCCGTTTCTGCCTTGTGCTTATTGATAGGTTTGACAGACGGTTATGATACTCCTGATGATGAGAAGAAAAAAGCCTTGTACAGTCAGGTGCAAAAACTTGTCCTGCAATTTCACGATTGTCAGGGCTCCATCATCTGCCGCGACCTGCTGGGGCTGAAACAGAAACATGACCAGCCCACCCCAGCCAAACGTACCAAGGAATATTATGCCCAGCGGCCTTGTGCCGATTTATGTGCAACAGCAGCGGCAATTTTTGAAGAACATTATCTGCAAGGGCATTCTAAAATATAACCTGCTCTCTATAATTCGCCGAGCGAATACTTTAGTTAGCTAAAGTATTCGCTCGGCGAATTTTTGGTTCTTAAAGCATATCGTCCATCTTTATATAACCGGACATCAGACGCTGTGCTAAGTGCTCACGGAAAAACATGGTTTCCTTGTTGCGCAAATCGCGCTTTTGAATCTTTACTCGGGCTTCGCCTTCATCATAGGGTATTCCCATATTCGCCGCCATGTTTTTCATGGATATCGCGGCAATATCGAATATCTCCAAAAGTTTTTTCATATTGCCTTTTTTTATGAGAACACCTGCATTGTTTTTACAAGTCTTGTAAACATCTTCCAGCTGCATATCAGTTTGCTGTAATTCGGTTTCCACGCTGCCGCTGGTGTCGGCCTTGCGCAGCCAAGCTTTGCGTCTGGCTTTGGCATAGTCTTTTTTTACGCAGGATATCAGATAACCTGCACTAAGCGGTTCCTGTTCCGGTTTGCGTTTTTTGAGCTGTTCCTTGTAATAGGCAAGGTTGCTCTTCAACACATCAATACTGTAAGAATTTATGATTTCCAGACAAGTAGACTCAGGTTTTATCCCAAAAGAGAAAAATTCATCGAACAAGCGTAAATGTTCAGAATCCAGATTTTCGATTTTTTCTTCGGTTGTTATTACTTTCTTGGGTGCAGGCAGAACATTACCATTTACGTCTGTTAAGTGTATCGTTATAGTCGTTGCAGCCCGCCGGCCTTTGCCATCGTGAGAGAAATGGAATTGCTTCAGCGAAGTATTCTTGCGGATTTGCTGTTCTGCTTTTTTGAGTACGTCTCTTTGAAAATCGCGAAAGTTGCTATAGGCTGTAACCGGCATATTCAGGCGCTCTTTAAAACGTTCTATGCTAATGGTGTAAGTTCCTTCAGCAACCAGCTCTTTGACAACCATAAAGACTTTTAGCTGTGTAATACCTCTGATTGCCAGCATTTCATCAATATCAACTTCAGTAAATTTCTCCGTAAAATCTTGCAAATAAGGGAGCATTTTCTGGTTGATAGTCACTGAGACCGTGTCGCTAAAATCATTGTACTCAACAGAATTGTATAATGGTATTTTTAGCCAGTTGTGCATATCGTCTTCGCTGGAATAGCGTTTGACAATTTTGAGGCTTTTATCGGAAACATGGTCGATTGCTTCACGGATGATGTTCCTCCATCCCTTGTCCTTGTTGATACAAAGTTTATCCGCCAAGACCGAAATGTTATATTCGTATAACACGTTATTGCTGATTGTTTGTTCCTTTGCCAAGGAGGCCATGGTAAGAAGCCAGATTTTCATCTCGTTTTCTTTCATGGAATGTTTGGCAAACATGAGTTCGTTTGCAAATTTGGTTGGTGTGTCAAAATCCAGGTTTTGATACACATATTCCGCTTCATTTGCGGTGTTTATTCCCTTTTTGGCTGGCATAGCTTATATCCTTTCGAGAAGTGGCAACTACAACTTGTATTATACTATTTGTAGTGGAATTTGGCAATTACTTATACCACTACAAATATAGTTCTTATATATTATATGTTTATAAAATAAATATATAATAATATATATAGGGAACGTTGTGGTGGGGGGATTTGTCGGATAGGGGAGATTCCAGTGTTTATAAGGGGTGAGAGGTGATAGCGATGATTTGTTGAAGGGTTTATGGTGGTATGATTTGTCGGAAAAAATTTTGTGGTGGGGGATTTTGTCTGAACAAGCGGTTCTCCCTTGAAACATAAGGTAAGACAGCAATTTATCTGTGTTGTGGTGGGATAATTTGTCGGTGGTTATTTATTTGCAGTGGTATGATTTGTCGGTTGTGGTGGTATGATTTGTCGCCTGGTTATTGGCAATGATGCTGCTGACTGGCGCTGGCCATAGTCTGGATAAGGGATTATGAATAATTTTATGGTGGTGTGATTTGTCGGAAAAGCTGTTGTAGTGGTATAATTTGTCGGTTACTTCCGGCTGAAAAAACAGCTGCTTCTATTTATGGTGGGAACTTTTGTCGGTTATGGGCTTATAGTGGGGAGATTTGTCGATTTTATCCACAGTTGTTTGTAGATAACTTTCTGAAGCCGTTAAAATAAAGGGGGGATTTATCCACAACCTGTTGATAAAGATGATAGAACAGTTATTCCTGATTGTAAAACGAGGAATTACCGACAAAAATACCCACTACAAACGTTATTTGCCAAAAAAGGACTGACTTTTGTACAATAGTCGGTCCTTTTGATGGTTAATCCTCTTTTTTTGGCTGTTCGATGATGTAATCTTTATACATGTTTTTAAAAGCAGCGGCCTTTTTATCAGGAATATACAGGACAACGAGCTGAGAGGCTGAGGGAGCTTTGCCTGAAAGGTGGAGGGTATACCCGTCTTCATCTTCCGTCAGCGTGTCTATATAGCCGATTTGCGCGGCTTCTGCCTGTTCCTGTGTGGTCTGGTCAAGTACTGCGTGGAATTTATCCATAACCTTTTCGGAGGGGGTTTTTGCCGGGATGGCCATGATTATTTCATTGGTGAGGAAATCGGCCTGCTGGTACAGTTCCTGTTGAACTTCATGTGACCAGGCCGCTATGCGCGTGGCTGCTTTTTGGGAAATGCGGCCGGCATCAAACATATCAAAGAAAACAGGGATGAGGTTTGCCATTTTGTTCCAGCTGAAAGCGGCTGTGCGTTTCATGCCCATCTGTTCGGCGGCTTTTTCCAAAATTTGTTTTTCGCCGCGTTTTTTCAGGATGTTCAGTTTGGTGCGTACAGCAAAACTCCTGTCTCTGCCGGTAAGGTTGGCGCGCTGGACATAATTGGTATCCGAGGCAATTTCTCTTGCCTGGTCATCAGTCAGTTCCTTGTAACCATAGACTTTGCATTCGATGGAGAGAAACTTTTCATCCTGTGTGATATCGTAGAGAACTTCGTAGATGTTCTTACGCGTGTTGCCGGCCAGTATCTGATAGTTTTTGCCTTTATCGTCCAAAGCCCTCACGACAATCGGCTGCTGCAGGCCATTGCGGTAGATGCTGTCAGCCATGAGGACTTTTTTCTCGTTGGATATAGCGGAAAATTGATTCCATTCAGCTGGCGTTGGGGAAAGTACATTGAGGGGCAGGATGGTATATGAGCCGGTGTTTCCGGCAATGTCCTGCAGTACCTTGTCGGTTTTAGCGGATGTTTCCCGAATGGTTTCTGTGCTTTCTACGGATTCAGCGCTGGGGAGGGGAGAATTATCCTGCGCACCGGAAGCCCCCATAAGACGTTTGCGCGTCATTTCCCGGAATTCGTCACTGTCGAAGCGATTGCTTACACCTACAGAAAGCTGGGAGGAATCTTCTGTCTGGCCGGAAAGGTCGACAAAGGAAATGCCCATCATGTTGTTTTTGTCTTTATTGCTGCTCAATTCTAGCCACCACCTCATCACAAAGTTTAATATATGCTTTTGATGCCTTGCAGGCAGGTTTCCGATACGTTACGGGAGCACTCAGGTTTTCGGAATTGATTACATCCTGGTTGTAGGGAATGCGTGTCTCGAAAAGCATTTTGTCCCAGCCGTTTTGCACCATGGGCAGGAAATCATGGAAGGATTTTGTGCGGTCAACTACCTTGGTCATGAAAGCACCGAGAATTTTTAGTCCCGGACGCTGCTTGGCGGTGGTCAGGACAAAACGGGCCATGGCATTGGCACCTAAGATGGCGTGCTTGGCCGGTTCAACAGGAATAATGACGTAATCAGTCCCCAGCAGGAACATGGCAACCTCGTTGTTCATAGCCGGTCTGCTGTCAACAAGGATATAGTCGTATTTGTCCATGGCCTTTGCCTCTTCGATGATGTCGGCGATAATATAGGCATAGCGGACGCCGCCGGCATTGAGTTCGGCATAAGTACCGTCAAGGCGGATATCAGAGCAGATAAGGTCAATGCGTGGAAATTCGGTGGAGCTGAGGATGAAGTATTCCAGTTTGACACATTTATCAGGTGCATCATCCTGAACGGCTTTCATTCTGTCTTTTAACAGATTGCCCAGATAATTATCCAGAATTTGATTTTGCCCTTCTCCCATATAGTTAAAGGTATTGGAAAGGTTGCCCTGAGGGTCGGCATCAATAAGCAGGACATTTTTGCCTTTCTTGGAAAGCAGGTCGGCTAACGCTGCTACCGTGGTAGTTTTGCCAACACCGCCTTTATTGTTGCTGACGGAAATAACGATTCCCTTATGTTTCTTTGCATCTTGTTCCATGCTTTCCTCCTTTTCGTAGAGGGTGTTTACTGCATCATCCAGAATTTTGGTTTTGGGGACGCCTTTCTTTTCAGATAAGGTCTTAAGCTTCTCCACATTGTCGTTGGAAAGAGTAGTGGTGAAGGACTTGCGATTGGTCAACTCAGCCATTAGCTATTTTCCTCCTGTATACTTAAAAAATTAAAATTTAACTAAGTTATAGATAGATAATACCATACAAGCGACAAAAAAACAACAAAACTTAATTAAGTTTATTGTATAATGCTTTTAGCAGAAAAAAACAAATATTCAAGCAATACCGAGCAAATATTTTAGCATACTAAAGTATTCGCTCGGCGAATTTTTTATTGGCTGTGCCGTTAGGGAAGGATGTAGAGAACTTACTGGCGTTGGTGTATAATGGATAACGCAAAAAAATATTTTTGGAGGCAATTTTATAATGTCTATAACTACACGTTATTTGTTATTTGTATTTGCTGTTATTGTACAGGCATCGGGGATATCTTTGGTGGTGAAAAGTATGCTGGGAACTTCACCTATATCCAGCCTTCCTTATGTCATAAGCTTGGCTTCGCCGTTTACTCTGGGGCAAATGACCTTTGCTATCAATATGCTGTTTATCCTTGCACAATATATGCTCCTGCGCAGTAGATTTGATAATATTCAATTCCTGCAAGTCCCCATACTGATTGTATTCTCATATTTTATTGATTTTTTTATGGGGCTATGGGAGTGGGTAACACCCGAAAATTACATATTGCAGATGATAACCCTGCTGGCAGGCACAATACTTATTGCTTTTGGCGTTGCCGTACAGGGGATAGCTAACGTGCTCATGCTGCCGGGCGAGGGAATGGTTTATGTAGTGTCCCGTCATTTTAAGATAGATTTCGGCAAGGTAAAAACCGCTAATGATGTTATGCTTGTAGTGCTGGCCGCGATAATATCACTTAGATATTTGGGACAAATAGAAGGAATTCGCGAAGGTACACTTATCGCGGCGCTGATAACGGGAGGCATCGCACGTTTTTTTCTGCGTCATCTCAGCAGGGTGAATGAGAACGGAAATCTGATATTTTATCCTCATTTATGATAACTGCCGCATGGGGCAAGGCAAATAACTCCAAAAGTCATATTTGAGTCACATAACATTGATATGATAACGGCTGTAAGAATTTCTATGTTATAGCAGGAGGCTTGTTGCGTGAAGAATTTTGATATACAGACCTATATGACAAACGGTGTTGAAAAAATTGTGAAGGAGGCCATCAAGGCAACTCTGAAAAATTCCCAAGAAAGTATCTTTATGCTAAAATTTGCTGCTGCCAGCAAAACTGCATCGCAAAAAAGGGCTGAACTGAAAAAACGTGGCGAACATATACCGCCATTTCTGATTGCCAGTATAACGAGCAAATGCAACCTTCATTGTGAGGGCTGCTATTCTAGGTGCAATCAAGCAACCGTTGATACAGAACCCGTAATGCAATTATCTGCTGACGAATGGAACCGCATTTTCAGCGAATCCGAGGAGATTGGAATAAGTTTTATTCTGTTGGCTGGTGGCGAACCGCTGCTTAGACGGGATGTTATCGAGGCCGCCGGTAAGCATAAAAATATCCTGTTTCCCATATTTACTAACGGCACCTTCATAAATAGCCGGTATTTTGAGCTGTTTGACCAGTCCAGAAATTTGATTCCCATAATGAGTATTGAAGGAGGGCAAAAAGCAACCGATGCCAGACGTGGTGAGGGGATATATGATATTCTTGTAAAAAACATGGATGAATTTAAGCGCAGAGGCCTTATTTTTGGTGCATCTGTGACGGTCACGACAGCTAACGTCGAAGAAGTATCTTCTGCCGATTTTGTAAACAGCCTGTCCGAGCGTGGCTGTAAGGTCATTATATATGTGGAGTTCGTACCAGACAACGAAACTGCAAAAGTTCTTGCCCCCGGTGATGATGAAAGAACCTATCTGGCTGGTGCAATAGATTCACTGCGGCAGAAACATCCCGATATAATATTTATCTCCTTCCCCGGTGACGAGAAGAGTTCCGGCGGATGTATTGCCGCTGGCAGAGGATTTTTCCATATAAATTCCCACGGCGGTGCAGAGCCATGCCCCTTCTCACCCTATTCAGATGTCAATATACGGAAGCAGCCACTCCTTGAAGCACTAAAATCACCTCTTTTTGCAGCACTGCGCTCTGGTGACATACTGCTGGATGAACATAAAGGCGGCTGTGTATTGCACGAAAAAAAAGCCGAGGTCGAAGCTATTATAAATCGACAACAAGCGATGTGAAAGATAATCATGCGGTAGAAATGCTCATGATGGTGCGGAAATTCATCGCATGGAAAAAAGAAAAGGCTTGACTTGAAGCTTGCTCCAAGGTATAGACTTACAATCATCAGCTGAAGCAATAATGTTTGTAAGGTATAATGAAGGAGCAATTTCATGTATTTAGAAAAAATCAACAGTCCCCAGGATATCAAAGGTTTTAGCGCGGAGCAGCGCAAGGCACTGGCACAGGAGATGCGCGATGCTATGCTGAAACGCGCCAGTGTTCACGGCGGACATTTTGGCCCGGATTTTGGTATCGTGGAGGCCGTTATCGCCCTGCATACGGTTTTTGATTCGCCCAGGGATAAATTTGTCTTTGATATTTCCCATCAGGCTTATCCGCATAAGATGCTGACGGGGCGTAAGGACGCATATCTTTATGAGGAGCATTACGACGATGTGTCCGGTTATACGAATCCTGCGGAAAGTGAACACGATATGTTCAACGTGGGACATACCTCCACTTCCATCAGTCTGGCAACCGGGTTGGCAAAAGCCCGTGACCTCAAGGGGGATAAGGAAAATATCATCGCCATTATCGGCGATGGTTCCATGAGCGGCGGTGAAGCTTTGGAAGGGCTGGATACGGCCGGGGAGATGGACACAAACCTCATTATCCTGTTCAACGATAATGACCAGAGTATCGCCGAGGTTCACGGCGGCATGTATAAGGGCTTTCGGGAACTGCGTGAGACAAAAGGCAAATCCGAGCGCAATCTGTTCAAGGCCATGGGGCTGGATTACCGCTTTGTGGAAGCTGGCAACGATGCAG
>ERZ842401.1595-NODE-1595-length-32090-cov-47.646668_pt1 | contig 32090 bp, 21 predicted proteins | sample MGYA00521270_ERZ842401 | MGnify/ENA primary metagenome ERZ842401 (study PRJEB31892, sample SAMEA3878208) | bioreactor metagenome | biome: Moose rumen | place: Sweden | collected 2011-10 | study: EMG produced TPA metagenomics assembly of the PRJEB12797 data set...
CAAATGCAACTGATGACATATGAATTGTACCAAGTTATTTTTTAACGATCACTAAAAACAAAGCGATATGATTATCAAATGTCCTTCGTGCAGTCACTATGTCAGTGACGTGTCGCCTAATTGTCCACACTGCGGTGCAATATTGGCAGGGGGTGGAGTAGCAGCACCCGCTCCTACACCTGCCCCTGTAGTTGAAGAACCGGCTCCTGCTCCCGTAGTAGAAGAGCCTGCCCCTGTAGTTGAAGAACCGGCTCCCGCTCCCATAGTAGAAGAGCCTGCACCTATGGTTGAAGAACCAGCTCCCGCTCCCGTAGTAGAAGAGCCTGCACCTGTGGTTGAAGAGCCTGCTCCCGCTCCCGTAGTAGAAGAGCCTGCGCCTGTGGTTGAAGAGCCTGCTCCCATAGTAGAAGAGCCTTCGCCTGTGGTTGAAGAGCCTGCGCCTGTGGTTGAAGAGCCTGCTCGTGCTCCCGTAGTAGAAGAGACTATACCTGTGGTTGAAGAACCTGCTCCTGCCCCCGTAGTAGAAGAGCCGAAGCCCGCACAAGTAGCACCACCGCCCTCAGCCAAGAAGCAGAAAACTGCGCCCAAGCCCGCTAAGGAGAAGAAAGGCACTGGCATGAACAAGAACCTGCTGATAGGCATTGTTGCTGCTGTGCTCATGCTGCTTGTCGGCGGTGGTATAGCCTACTTTGCACTCAGTGGAGACAGCAAGGACGATACCGACTGGGAGGCTATTATCGGCTCGTCGAGCATTGCCGACTACGAGCACTACCTGCAATCGCACCCTAAGGGCGACCATGCCGAAGAGGCCAAGGCACAGCTGACACTGCTACGCGATCAGGACGCCAAGAAACGCGACGAGGAAGAATGGCAGAAAGCTGTAGCCGAGAATACCATTGAGGCCTATCGCAACTATCATAACAGCTATACGCTACATGCCGAAGAGGCCAAGGAACGCATCGACGCTATCATCCGCGAGCAGATTGCCGAGGAAGAAGGTGCAAGCAGCGGCCAGCCTGTGGAAGAGCCTGCCACTGCCGAAAACAAGCCTCAGCCAGCAGAAAAGAAGACCGATGCCACGGAGAAACGCCCAGAGCGCACTGCCGAACCTGCTACGGCACGCACTGAGACGCCACGCCAGACCACAAGGGAAGAGCCACAGCCTGCACCACAACAGCAGCGCACGCCGACTGTCACCATCACTCCGGTGCAGCAACAGTCAGCCCAGCCCTCGGTCACCCAGGTCACAGTCACCTCGAACATTCCCAAAGCCATGGTCGTCATAGACGGACAGGATGTGGGATGGGCACCTTGGAGCGGCACGCTCACGCCGGGCATGCACACCTTTGCCGTGAAAGCCAACAACAAGGCCAAGCTGAAGACACAAGACTTTAACCTGCGGGTTTCAGGCACACGCACCACTATCCCCATCAATGTGCCCGACCCCTCAGTGTTCAAATAACAGTGAAAACGTGAAACAAGTGCAACCGCTCTACTGGTGTCATTGCCTGTAGAGCGGTTGCTCTTTTCCTTCGAGAAACACCTTTTTTATAATAGGTGTTGTGTAGGCATAGGGCACAAAGTCGATGGTTTTCATAGGTACGGCAATGAAGAAGTTGGCCACCTTGCCGCGCGCTATGGAACCGTAGTCGCGGCTCAGTCCCATAGCCGCAGCAGCATTCAGCGTGGCAGCGTTCAGCGCCTCGGCTGGCAGCAGTCGCATCTTGATGCAGGCCAACGACACAACAAACTTCATGTCGCCCGACGGCGTTGAGCCAGGATTATAGTCGCTGGCGATGGCCAGTGGAAGTCCTGCCTCAATCATCTTACGGGCCGGTGCAAATGGCATGTTCAGGAAAAACGACGTGCCGGGAAGTGCAGTGGGCATTGTCGATGGGTTGGCGGCGAGGGTTCTTATATCCTTCTCCGTCATGCTCTCCAAGTGGTCTACACTCAACGCATGATGCCTCACTGCCACCTCCACGCCACCAGAGTCGGCCAGCTCCTGACCGTGAATCTTTGGTTGCATGCCCCATCTGGCACCAGCCTCCAAGATGCGGCCCGTCTCCTCTGGAGTAAAGAAGCCCTCATCGCAGAACACATCGATGAAATCGGCCAGCCTCTGCCTGCCCACTTCAGGAATCATCTCGTTCACCACCAGATTCACGTACTCACGCTGTCGGCCGGTGTAGGCACGTCCAACCGCATGTGCACCCAGGAAGGTGGCCATAACCTTGAGCGGTGCAGTCTCTTTTATACGTTGGATCACGCGCAACATTTTCAGTTCGTCCTCCGTGTTCAGGCCGTAACCACTCTTTATCTCTACGGCGCCCGTACCCTTGCCCGCTATCTCACTGATGCGCTGCATCGACCTGTGGTACAGCTCGTCCTCGCTCATCGCATGCAGACGGTCGGCACTGTTCAGGATGCCGCCACCCCGCCGCGCAATCTCAGCATAGCTGAGCCCACGAATCTTATCAACAAACTCGCCCTCGCGGCTATCGGCATACACCAGATGGGTGTGGCTGTCGCAAAACGACGGCAGCACGGCACTACCTTCTGCATTGAGAGTCATAGCCTCTCCCGACGCCTGCAACTGGTTGAGAGAAGCGAGGGGCGAAGGGCCAGTGCCGAAATCCTTGAAGCGTCCGTCTTCCACCAGCAACCAGGCGTCATGCAGACACTCTGCCTGCGCCATCTCCTCACCGCACAAGCGGGGCTTGTGGTGGTTGTCTACCATCAGCAGCCCTATATTTTCTATAAGCAATCTTTTCATTCTGCAAATTTAGTGTTTTCTTTCCTTCCTGCCAAAGCTTTTCCCCGAAAATATGTCAGCCAAGAGACAAAAGCACAAAAAAAATCGGGTGTCATCGCGACAGCCGATTCTCAAAAAACAAACTACTTAAAAACTAATCTACTAAAACAAATCAAAAATATTCTTCTGTGCTGCAAAGTTACGCAGTTTTGCGGTCAGTGCAAAATAATTCGAGGCAAAAATGAAACGTTTTTGACCTATATCAAACACTTTGTTGCCGCAAACAGCTCAATGACTGTCTTTTGACACGTAGACCTTGCAAAAAGAGACAGCATGGCGTGCAGGCAATCATAGACGGACACGCAGACCGCGGAGCCTGACTACAAGCAGATAGAGCAACACTATCAACACATAGACAAGCATGGTCTGCAACGCTGTGGGGTGCAGACCGCTGATGCTTGCGCCCGGCCACGAGGCCATGATGGTGAGCACACTGTCCATAGTGCCTGCCACAGCAAAGAGCAACCAGCCAAGCCACCTGAACGGCAGCAGCAGTGAACACAAACCAAGACACAGAATAGCGTAGGCACAGGGCACCGCAACCAGATTGCTCAGCACGAAACAGAGGGACAGACACCCGAAGTGATAAGCCACGAGCGGCGCCGTGCCCACCTGCGCTGCCACAGCTACAGCCACCATGCTACACAACACGTGCAGATAGCGATGGCTTTTCCGAAAGCCAGCGGGCATAAAGCTTCCGAACACGGGCATCAGCATGATTATAGCCAGGACAGAGAGAAACGACAACTGGAATCCTACATCGAAAAGGGCGAATGGGCTGGCCAGCAGGATGACGAGGGCTGCAAGGCAGAGCACATTGAGTGTCGACGTAGGTCCGGCACGTAGAGTACAGACAATGGCCACAGACATCATCAGCGCCGAGCGCACCACACTCACGCTGAGTCCCGTAAGCAGGGCGAAGGCCCAGAACAAAGCTACCATGAGCGCCGTAGTGACGACAAACCGACGTCCAAAGAAGGAAAAGAGCGAAATGAAGCCGAACAACATGCCCATGTGCAGACCGCTCAACGCCAGTATATGCGACGTGCCGGTGACAGAATAGACATCTCGCGTCTCACGACTCAGTGCCCCTTTGTCACCCAATGTCATGGCCGCCACAAGAGCATAAACGGTTGGACTGCTGTCGGAGGCCATAGCCCTGTAGCGCTGGAGCAGTGTGTGGCGCCACTGCAGGGCACGGAGGCGCACACGGTCGAAAGCCGACATAGTGCCCCACCCTACTGTCTTACGCTGCCAGTCGCCACTGCGTACGAAGCAGCGGCCCGTGAAGCCGTTGACCAGAAGGTAATGACCATAGTCGAACGTACCGAGACGCAGACTGTCGGTTGGCTCTATCCTGGTACGCAACAACAGACCTTCGCCAGGCAGCAATGCCATGCTACGCTCGTCCTTATACAGATAAGCTTTCAGCCGCCGATGGTTGTCAGTGAGCAGCAAGTCTATGGCCACGGTCTTTGGTTTCTCCACGGCCTCAGAGATGACTATCGCCTCAACCACCTGCCAGTCATCACTGTGGCTGAAGGTGTGGGCCGCCCGATACTTGGCAGTGAAAAGCATACCCAACAACAGCATACAGAGACCTATGCCAAGGCTCTGCACCCAAGGCCAGCGGTGCGCCAAAAGCGACAGCACGACACACACGCCAAAAGGCCACACGCCCCATCCTAAGGCCAGCTCATGCTCTGCCAAAATGCCTGCCACCAGCCACGGCAACAGACGCAGCAGGGGCGAAGGCTGGACTATCGGAAGAGGTTGCATGCACCGAACTATAACAGATAACCGTGCTTCTTGAGCCGCTCTTCAAACTTGTGCAGATTCTCACTCTTCACCAGAATGCGGTAGTCCTCGGCACGAATGACTAACTTCCTAAGCTTCTCGTCGGTGGTGATGAGTCGGATGAGGTCGGTATTATCGGGTGAGATGCGGAAATGATAATAGTCCGTGGTGTCCTTCAATAGTGGGTTGCAATGCTGCAAAAGCGAGTCGAAGAACTGCTTCCACAGCGGCGGCAGCTCGTCGCTGATGAACTGGCGAAAGATGGCGATGTTCTTCTCGACGTCGCTACGGCTCTTACAACCTGCCAGGAACGAGCTGGCCGAGGTCTCGTAGCGATTCTTCGAAATGGGCTTCGAGCTGTCTTTGAGCAGTTGCTCATAGGGGTTGGGGTTGACCAATGAGCGTATGATGAGCCGCTCGGAGTCGAGCTGGAAGTAGGCTGTCTGCTCTATTTGAGGCGGCTCGTAGATCTGAGTGAGATTCAGTGCAAAACGTCCCAGCTCGGTAAGACGCACAAACTCAACGCGGGCAAAAGGTGACTCTGAACGATGCAGTGGCGACAGCGCCACCTCGGCCATACCCAGGCTACACATAAGCAGGCTGAAGCCCTGAAGCAAGGTAAGGCCGAATTCGTTGACAAACGAATCGATTGTTAACTCCTTACCAGTGAACTCATTGGTGAGTACACAGAAGTCGTTCATCACCTCGGGGCTGAAGACCAACGCTGCGTAAGGTACGGGGGTGTCACCGGTGCTCAACTGCATCATGCTACTCTGCAACACATCGCTGACGGCCACCCAGTTCTCGGGTTCCTCTTTGAAGCAGTCCATGAAGAACTGCAACAGTCTGGCAGCAGTATTGTTCTCCAGAATGTTGCGGCGCAGCCCTTTGATGTGGGGCAAGAGCATACCGATGAGGTAAGGATGATACCAAGAGAACTGGATATAGAAAACCTTACGGAGAGTAAACTCGTAGCTGGTCAGCTGACTCTTGTAGTAGCTGCTGCCTATATGCTCACTCAAGGCCAGCATCTCGACATAGTAGCGAGCACGCAGCCCTTCCTGACAGCTACCCTTGACCGCATCGGAGTCAAACACCTCCTGTAAAGCCAGTGTCTTGGCCACCCGCTTGATGTCTGTCATGCCTATGCCCTTGGCCCTCAGTGGCAGTTTACCAGCCTTCAGCATGCCTTGCAGCAGAGAGAACTTTGCCACACTATCCACCTCAAAGTTGCACACCTTGTACTGGTCTGACGGCAGTTGCGTACGCCCCAGTTCCTGCATGTCAGCCTCAGGGAAGAACACACGGTAGAAGTAGGGATAGATGGCAGCAGGCAGCGTGAGAAGACGCACGCGAGAGCGGTAGCCATAGCGCGAGTGGCTTGTCGTCACACTGCGCTCAATGCTCAGGAACATAAGCTTCTGGTCGTACAGTGTCTCTGTCGCCGCATAATAATAGTAGCCGCGCTTCTGTTCCTCAATGATGAGCTGACTGGTGTTCAGTATACGCTTGGCCTCGCCCTCAGAGATGTAGATACGCGAGAGCAACTGCCGCCACAACTCGCACTGCTGTTCGCTGAGCATGTCGACATAGTGCTGAAGGTTGGCTGGTTCACAGAGGAAGAATGCCACAGCACGCGACATGTCACTCTTGATGGTACCCTGCTTCATCAAGGCATCGGCCTCACCAAACAGGCGCTTATTGCCCGACCGCATGCGCACCATCACCCTGGAGTACAGCCCGAGCAGCGGCTGTAAGGCCTTGCACATATTCCACAACACGACCTTTGTGACACCTTCGTTCAGCTGCTTGGCAACATCTTCGAGCGTCTCCCTGGCAGGTTCTTCAAGAAAAAGCGCGTCGGTCACTATCTGTTTTGCATCCATGCCAAAGAGCGAGTCAAGCCGCACATTCTTCGACTTTCGTTCATTATCCATTCGTTCAGCGTTATCGTTAAGTACCCAGTATAAACTTGATATCGTCTTCTGTCAGCTGCTTGGTCATCGACTGGTCACCCGTTATAAGGCTGTCGGCCAGATCCTTCTTCTGTTGTTGCAACTGGCGAATCTTCTCCTCGATGGTGTTGCGGGTAATGAGGGCATAGCTCATCACCTTTGCCTTCTGCCCAATGCGGTGCAGGCGATTGATGGCCTGCTCCTCAGCGGCCTTATTCCACCATGGTTCGAAGATGTAAACCGTGTCGGCCACGGTGAGGTTCAAACCTACGCCGCCCGTCTTCAGCGTCATGAGCAATGCTCGGCAGTCAGCATCCTGCTGAAAGCGCTCTATCACGGCACGGCGGTCGTGAGTGGAGCCTGTCATGGTGGCATAGTCTATGCCAAGCTCTGTGAGCCGCTCGCCCACAAGCTCGATGCCGGCAATGAAGTTGAAGAACACCACCACCTTATGCCCACCTGCCACGGCCTCTTCGATACTCTCGCATAGCAGCGGTATCTTGGGCGAGGCCACGGTGCCATCAGTCAGACTCTCGGGCACCGACGAGATGCGGCGCAGCTCCGACAGTGCCTGAAACATAATCATCTGCGAGCGTTCTATGCCCTGCTCGTCGATGCTCTGCCCCACCACTGCCTGGTAGTACTGGCGACGCTGCTCGTAGAAGCGGCTGTGGTCATCGCTCATCTCGACATAGAGCGTCTGTTCCATACGGTCGGGCAGTTCCTTGAGCACGTCCTTCTTCAGCCGTCGCAACATAAAGGGGAATATCTTGCGACGCAAGCTCTCCGTAGCCTCCTTGTCGCCATCGCGCTGTATGGGATAGGCATACTGACGATTGAACTCCTCTGCCGTGCCAAGCATAGCTGGATTGAGGAAGCGGAACAGCGAGTACAGCTCCGACAGGTTATTCTCTATGGGCGTGCCGCTCAGAGCCAGACGGTGCTTGCCATTCAGTAGCATCACGGCTTGCGAAGACTGCGAAGCCATGTTCTTGATGTTCTGGCTCTCGTCGAGGATGATATAATGGAACTGCTGTTTGCGCAGCTCATCAATGTCGTTACGCACCAAGGCGTATGTGGTGAGCACCAGCTGATGGCGCATGGCCTCACCCAGGTCGCGCTGTGCACCATAATATATATAGTAGGTGAGTTGTGGGGCAAACTTGTCCAGCTCGTCCTGCCAGTTGAAAAGCAACGAACGGGGCATAACGAGCAGCGAGGGAGACTGCAATTTGGTATTATATACCTTAACCAGCATGGTGATGGTCTGCAGCGTTTTGCCCAGTCCCATATCATCGGCCAGACAGCCACCCATGTTGTTTTCGTAAAGATAGTTTATCCACTTCGCGCCCTCCTTCTGATAGTTGCGTAGCGTAGCGTTGACGCCCTTGGTCTGCAGGCGCTTCGTAGCCAGCTGGTTGAAGCCCTCGTAGAACTTACGGTGATGTTCGAAAGCCTTGCCTTCAAGCTTCTCTTGCAACAGGTTTTCTATCTCGGGCAGGTCGAAGAACGACACCTTCACCTTGTCCGTGTTGCCCTTCTCAGCCTTCTTGAAGATACGCTCCAGGCGACGCACATATTGCTCGTCGATGAGCGCTCGGTTGCCATCGCTCAGCGTGATGTAGCGCTGCTTGTTGTACTGCTGCAAGAACCTACGCAACGACATCTCCTCGCCATCCAGGCTAATGGTGGCCGTGCCTTCAAGGAAGTCGATTCCACTGGAGAGACCAAGCTTCATCTTCGGTCTGACAGCCTTCACCCTGTACTCGCGCAGTTTCTCGGCTCCCATCAGCTGATAGCGACTGGCCAGCATGGGCAACGCCTGCAACAGGAAGGGGGCAGCCGTCTCTTCAGGTATGATGAACTCGCCGTCCTGCTCCCACACCTCTCTGGCTGCCGTGCGGTTAGGAGCATAGCTCATAATCAGCTTACGCAGGTCTTCGGTCTCGTGTGCAAAGTCGCTCTGCACGATGTGGCGAAGCACCACGCGCCGCTCCATCTCCTGCAGCTGCGCTACACAAGTCAGGTCAAAGCGCTCGCCAAAGTCGGCGGACATGCCTTGCAGCGTATGGCTCAGCCGCAGGTAGAGCGCCATGTCGGCATCAACCTTCTCGATGACTACCGTAGGTACCGTAGCTATGGTCTGGTCTGAGTGCACCAGCTGATAGCCGTCCATATCGAGCGACACATTGTCTACATACGAATAGAACACTGAGAGATACTGTTCGAGCAGCGCCTTCGGGAAAGCCTCGACGAAAAACGACAGCCGCGAATAGTTCTCGCCCACCGATGCTATGGGATGGATAGTATCGCCCAGCAATGCAAAGACATCGCTCAGCAGTTCAAAAGACACGGGAGCCTTATCGTCGGTACGGGCCAGCAGCGAGGGTTGCATCTGGTCGTCAGTGGTCTTCAGTGATAGCACGATGCGGGCTTCGTCCTTACTCACCTTCAGGGGACGCATCTTGACGTCCACCAGGTTGTCACAACGCAAGAGGGCAAAGAGCAGGTAGGGATAGTCGCCCAGTCTGATTCGCTCGTCGCTCTCTCCCCAGCTGATGCGCATAGTCTGCTCCTGCCGCACACCGTCCAGCATACGCAGTACATTGAAGGTCTCGCCCTGATAGAGCCTATAGTCGGGCGTGACTGGTTCGCCCTTTTCGTCGACAGTGCACAATGCAACACCTCCCTGGCCGAAAAGCAACTGAAAGAACACTTTCACCTTGCCAGTGCGTGCCGCATTGTTCTGCGTATTAATAAAGGCCGATTTCTGGAATCGGTTCAGGAAATCGTTCATCGTTTATCGTATTATTTATCGCTATCGTTACTTACAATAACCATTTTGCTGCAAAGTTACGAAAAAACGAATGAAAAGCCAAATTTATTTGAGCTTTTCTGAGTGCCGAATAAGTTCGGCGAAGCCAAAGTTCGCGAAGAAAGGTTGTAACAAACAACGGATTTTGAAATTCTTTGCAAGCAAAAGCGTCCTTATAGGCTGAGATTTGAAGTTTGCACTCAATTAAGTGCGAACTTGTGACTATTTTGCACAAGATGAAGTTCAATTATATAAATGTTTTACACTAATTACAGTGCATATTGAATATTTTTTGTATCTTTGCACCTGAATAATGAAGTTATGGCGTCATGAATAAGAAGTTAAAGATAGCGTGTTTAATTGCTGTTGGAGCATACATAGGCTGTTCTTTGCGGCCACACCATACCGAGTTTGATGACAAAAGCACTTTGGAAGATGTGATGGAAATGAGAATCCCTGATTACCAAATAAAGAGATATGTTGCAGACCCGATGATTGACTGTCATGGAGATTTCTCTGAAAAGATCAAAATTGAGTTCGATGACATGCCCCCGAAATCCTTTATTGATAGCGTGAACAAAAGAATGGAAGCCGATAAGTATACTGGTGTTAAGAGATGGCTAAAGCACGGTGAGCACAAATATCGTTTTCAAGCATTCTACGGAGATGGAGGACGAACGCCACAATGCAGGGAAGGACAACATGACTGGATTATCAGCTTGGATTTTTCAGACGATTCAAAAGAAGCTGTCATAGAATATGCCTATTGGTAATATCATGACTATGGATAAGCTTCTGAAGGTTCATACCGTCAACGATTACACTCACGCTATATAAGCAATGTAGTTACAGAGTGTTTCTGACGTTGAAACAAAGTGTTTCCAATATTGAAACAACCTCATGACAAGTTACTAAAAGTCCCCGAACCGTCGAACGATTCGGGGACTTCTTATCTTTTTAACTTTTCATCTTTTTACATCATGCCGCCCATGCCGGGGTTGCCCATAGGCATGGCAGGCTCCTTCTCGGGCTTGTCGACAATGAGGCACTCGGTGGTGAGGAACATGCCAGCGATAGATGCGGCGTTCTCCAGAGCCACGCGGGCTACCTTGGCGGGGTCGATGACACCAGCCTCGCGCAGATCCTCGTACTTATCGAGACGGGCGTTGTAACCAAAGTCGCCCTTGCCCTCGCGCACCTTCTGCACGACCACGGCACCCTCTTCACCAGCGTTGGTGACAATCTGGCGCAACGGCTCCTCGATGGCACGGCAGATAATGTTGATACCCGTCTGCTCGTCGGCATTGTCACCCTGCAGACCAGCCAGAGCCTCCTGAGCACGGATGTAGGTAGTGCCACCGCCGGCAACGACACCTTCCTCGATGGCAGCGCGGGTAGCGCAGAGAGCATCGTCTACGCGATCCTTCTTTTCCTTCATCTCCACCTCGCTGTTAGCACCGACATAAAGCACTGCCACGCCACCTGCCAATTTGGCAAGACGCTCCTGCAGCTTCTCCTTGTCGTATGAGCTGGTGGTCAACTCTATCTCCTTCTTGATCTGGGCCACACGGTCCTTGATGGCCTGCGAGTCGCCAGCACCATTGACGATTGTGGTGTTGTCCTTCGAGACGGTCAGCTTCTCGCAGGTGCCCAGCATCTCGAGCGTTGCCTGCTCCAGCTTAAGGCCCTTCTCCTCGCTGATGACGGTGCCACCGGTCAGCACGGCGATGTCCTCGAGCATGGCCTTACGACGATCGCCGAAGCCAGGAGCCTTGACGGCGCAAATCTTCAGACCACCACGCAGACGGTTCACGACGAGCGTGGTCAGAGCCTCTGAGTCAACGTCCTCGGCGATGACGAGCAGTGGGCGTCCGCTCTCGGCAGCAGGCTGCAGGATGGGCAGGAAGTCCTTGATGTTAGAGATCTTCTTGTCGTAGATGAGGATGTAGGGGTTGTCCATGACGCACTCCATCTTCTCAGAGTCGGTGACGAAGTAAGCCGACAAATAGCCACGATCGAACTGCATGCCCTCGACCACACCGATGTGGGTGTCGCGGCTCTTCGACTCCTCAATGGTGATGACACCGTCCTTCGACACCTTGCGCATGGCCTCGGCCAGCAGCTCGCCTATCTCCTTATCGTTGTTGGCAGAGACGGTGGCCACCTGCTCAATCTTGTCGTAGTTGTCGCCCACCTGCTCAGCCTTCTGAGCGATAAACTCGGTGACGCACTTCACGGCCTTGTCGATGCCGCGCTTCAGGTCCATGGGGTTAGCACCTGCGGTGACGTTCTTCAGGCCCTCGCTCACGATGGCCTGAGCCAGCAGTGTGGCGGTAGTGGTGCCGTCGCCGGCATCGTCGCCGGTCTTCGAGGCCACGCTCTTCACAAGCTGTGCGCCGGTGTTCTCAAAGTGGTCTTCCAGCTCAATCTCCTTGGCTACGGTCACGCCGTCCTTGGTAATCTGGGGAGCACCGAACTTCTTCTCGATTACTACGTTGCGGCCCTTCGGACCCAGCGTCACCTTTACTGCGTTAGCCAACTGGTCTACGCCCTGCTTCATCATCTCGCGGGCTTCGATATTGAATTTAATTTCCTTTGCCATGGTTTTTAAATGAAGAATGAAGAATGAAGAATGAAGAATTTGCTTCCGCTCTTCTACTCTTGCAGGTGCTCATCCCCAAGCTTCATGTTCATTCGTTGTTTTTGTTTTGTTGTTATTAAGAAAAAATGTTGTTATTCCTCTAAGAAGAAATCAGACCAAAGAAAGAAGTCATTAACTACAAGCGGTAGTAAATTCTTCATTCTTCATTCTTCATTCTTCATTTTTCAATGACTGCGAGCACGTCGCTCTGACGCATCATCAGGTATTTCACGCCTTCGAGTTCAATCTCCGTGCCACTATACTTACCATAGAGCACTTCGTCGCCCTCCTTCAGAATCATCTCTTCATCCTTGGTGCCCTTGCCCGTAGCCTTGATGATGCCACGCAGGGGTTTCTCCTTTGCGGTATCGGGAATGATGATGCCGCCGATTTTCTCTTCAGCCGGTGCAGGCAATACCAGCACGCGGTCAGCTAATGGTTTGATTGTCATAATACTGTTTGTTTTTATGGGTTTTACGGATATGTTTATGTCGTTGTGGCTACGTTTATGCAGCCGATAATGCAAATGCAAAAAGCGTGCCAAACACCAAAGGCTGACAAGCTGCTGCGCCATTCCACACAAGCATCAATACAAGAACGCATCACCATGCACGCCTGCCCCACGATAACCAAGACCGAGACAGGAGTACGTAGCGATGCGTCCCTATGCAAGTGCCGCCAAGCTTATTCTATAGTGACATGGGCGTCGCAGACAGGACGCAACTTTGATGACGTGGAGAAGGTGGCAAACAGGTTCTTCGTCTTGCAGTTAATGGTGTAGACCAGCTCGGTGACGGGATTCCACACCAAATAGTAGTCGGCGACAAACTTGGTCTGCCCAGCGGTCTCGAGGGCGGCATTGAGCACGCTGTAGTTGGGTATGAGACTCTTGTTCATCTCGTCGACGGTCATCATGCGCCAGCCCGTAGTGATGCCAGCAGCACTCCAGGTGGAGAGAGCATCGTCTATCTTTCCCTTCGACACGCTGGTGTCGCTGTCACTGGGGTCGTCGGCATGGTCGGCCACACCTGCCCTCTCTGTGGGCGAGAGCAGCACAAGGTCGGCCGAAGTGGCAGTGGCATTGTTCACAGCCAGCACACAGCAGCCATGATACATGTCGCCCACGGCAGGGATGGCCGTCAGCGGCTCGTCGGGAGCAGGCGTTGGGTCTGTGCCCGGGTCGTCATCGGGCGTTTGGTCGGCTTGTCCAGAGAAGCTGAACACTATCTCACGTTCGCCCAGCCAGGTGGCTCCAGTGAAAGTACCACCAAGCAGAATGCCATCAGTGCCAATGTATGTGCCGGTGATGTCGAAGATGTAGTTGGCCTCCAGCGGCTCGCTACATGTGTACGAATAGTTCTTGGTGCCAGCCACGGTGGTGAGGGCTATGCTGACAGTGGCATTGCCAACCGATGGCAGGCAATAGACTGGCTGTGCCGTAGTCCACGTGCCGGCCACGTCGGCAGGCTGCAACGAGAGGTCGGTCAATGCGCCGCGACCGCTGTAGACGCCTGCAATGGTTAGCTGGTCGAAGAGCGGAGCAAACGACACGCTGACGGCGGTCACCTCGGCGGGTATCTTCTTCAGCGTGACCGTGCGCAGCTGCACCACCTTGCGCTCCATGGCCAGCGTCAGCTCTGTCTGTTCGTCAGCCTTCAGCACGACAGTGTTCTGAGCTGTCATCAGGTCACCATGTTGAGCACCTTCGCGCAGCGCCACCACACTGCTGAGGGTGGCGTCGGCCAGCGTGGGCAGGGCATAGTCCTGCGCAGAGGCACCGCCAACGGCATAGATGTCGTAGGTGGCAGCGGCCAACTTCAGCAGCAGCTCGTCGTCGGCACTCTCCAGAGTCTCGACGGCCTTGCATTTGGTGCCGTTGAAAACATAGACACTGAGCGGGAAGCTCACCTCGCCATCGTCGCCCTGAGGTGCACGTGTACGCACCCTAAGCTCACTGTTCGCTTCAGCGACAGGTTCTGCAGCTTCGTCGTCAAGCACGACTTTCTCACACGATGCCATGCTCAAAAGGCACAGCAGCATCATCATTGAATGCCATAATCCAGTAGTTTTCATAGCAGATTTATCATTTTATATATTTATGTTCAAGCGGTTGGGGCAGCGTCCTCCTGCATCTTCTCTATCTTGCGCAGCTTCATGTCCGACAGTCTTTCGCGCACATCCTTACGGGCCAAGAATATCTGATAACGATAGACAAGGCAGGCCAGCACGAAATAGAACAGTGCCTGTATCCACAGGAAGACATATTCGGAGCTGACATCGGAGAGCGTAGCGCCCATGCTGTTGAGCCGCACGTAGGCCCTGACACCGAAGGTGCTGGGGAAGAGCCAACTGATGCCCTGCCATGCACCCGGAATATTGCTCTGCGGCCAGCTGATGCCCGTGAGGAACAGCAACGGCACAGACACAAACACTACGAGCAGCATGACGTTCTCACGATACCTGACCATACACGACACGGTCATGCCGAAGAAGATGCAGGCCAGCAGATAGGGCACCATAATAGTGAGCAGCGACTGCCACGTGGCAAGCTGGGGGAAGTGAAACAGCCGAGGCACGGCTGCCACAAGCCAGACTCCCATCACTGCGTAAATCATGAAGTAGCACAGAGACTTGCCGAAGATAATGCGGAACAGACCGTGATAGTGGCGGCTGATGGGGATGAGCAGCTTGTAGCGGTTCTGCTCGCGAGCTGTGCCTGCCGATAGTCCAATGCCCAGCACGAGCGTCTGCTGCAAGATGAGCATCAGCACGCCAGGCAAGATGAACGAGCCATAGCCGCCCTGCGGATTGAAGATGGCCACGTCGGCAAAGTCGAGCGGACGGGCTGCGATAGCCTCCTCGCGGGCGGTGTAGTGGCCGCTGAGCTTGGTCTGCAGCTCACTGCCCATCTGCATGCTCACGGTCTGGGACGTCTGGAAGATGGCCTTGTACGTGAGCATCAAGGCCATGTCACAATAGACGCTGATGACGCCCTGCTCCATGCGGTACACATTGCCATCGAACTCGGGCGGAATGTAGTAGATGCCCTTCACCAGCTGGCGTGAGACCAGCGACTTGGCTTCGTCGAGATCCTGGGCATAGAAGGCCACACGGACATCGGGCGAAGCGTCGCACATGCGGACAAACTGTCGCGACAGGGCCGAATGACTCTGGTCGACCACTGCCACAGGCACCTCGTGCACCGTCTCGTTGTTGTAAATCCAGGAGTAAAGTATGGGATAGACCAACGGCACAATGACGAAGAAGATGAGCACGCCCTCGTCTTTGAACACCTGCCGCATCTCCTGCCGCCAGATATAGCAGGCATCGGCAAGCGCCTCCACCATCCTCTCCCAAAGCGAAAAGGAGCGTGTTTCCGTTGATGTATGGTTTGTCTCTTTCATTTCAGTCTCTCATTGAGCTGTGCACTGCTGACTATGGTATATAGACATAGTTGAGCATGGCGTTCTTTATCTTCTTCACCACCAGCCACGGCAACAGCATAAAGGCCAGCAGGGCGGCGAAATGGAACCACGCCTCGAGCAGCGGGAAACCATTGAAGACACATATCTGATAGAACATATAGTAATGGCGCAGGGGGAACAGCCACGACAGCGACTGTAACGGACCGTCCATGCCCATGACGGGGAAGGCCGACCCAGCCATAGACATGCTGAGCACGGCCCATAGCGAGCAGATGCTCATCGACATGCGCAGCGAGGGCATCAGACCAAAGGCAAAGATGCCAAAGCCCTGCGAGGCCAGCACCTGCATCAGGCCGAGCAGCACCATCATCCACGCACTGCCCTGATGGGGGAAGTGGAGCACGTAGAACACGTAGTATTGATAGGCATAGACAATGGCCAGGAAGATGAGCGTCTGTGGCAAGTACTTGCCAATGAGGGCCTTCATTATGCGGTTGTCGACCATGGCCAGCCACTCCTTCGAGGTGCCGAACTTAAGCTCGGTGCCTAAAGAGTAGGCCGAGATAAGGAAGATGAAGAGCATGATAAGGCCAGGCACAAGGGCCGTTGTCAGATAGATGTTATAGCTCGACCAGGGGTTGGCTATCTGGTGCAGGTCTATCCTGATGGGCTGCAGGAAGGTCTGTATCTGCTGGTCGGTGTAGCCCTTGGCGCGCATGGTGGCCTGCCCCACGCCGGCCGAGCCAAGCGTGGCAATGGTCTTCAGGTCTTTCATAATCAGCGCACCCGATGTGAGCGAGGCATACGAATAGTAATAAGAGATGCGAGGCTGACGGCTGGCCTGCAGGTTGTCGGTGGTGCCCTTTGGGATATACAGGAAGCCGTATATCTCGTTTGTCTGCATGGCATGGCGGGCATCGGCCACCGACGGATAGTGGGCCACCACCTGCGACGTCTGGAAGGCATCGAGACGACGCACCAGCGAACGGGTGGTGCTGGTGTTGTCGAGGTCGACCACTCCCACGGGCATGCTGGTGGGCAGGCCGTCGTCCATGAGCGATGTGAAGAACACCATGGTCAGCAACGGGAACACCACCATGCAGAACATGTAGATGTGGTTCCGACGGAGAATCAGCAGTTCGCGGAGCATGACACGCCACACTCCTTTCCCCTCCACGTCCTGAAGGGGAGCAGACTGACTCTTGTTTTGAACCTTATTATCCATTGTCGGTTTCTCGGGCCACTCTCTCCTCAACAAGGAGCGACTGGCTGCAGAACTTCTATTTGATTATGAGCGACATACCAGGACGCAGGCCACTGAACTCCTCAGTGGGACGAGCTTTCACCTCAAAGGTCTTCAGGTCGTACTGGCCGTTGGCCTTCGTGGCCTTCCACACGGCATAAGAGCCTTGGTCCTTCAGGTAGTAGACCTTCATCTTCAGCTCCTTGTTGAAAGCAGGCACAAAGGCGGTAAACTCAGTGCCCACCTGCATGCCGTTGAGCTGGTCTTCACGCACGTTGAACGTTCCCCATAGGTCTTGCATCATCGAGATAGTCATTATAGGACTGCCCGTGCCTACCAGCTCGCCCACTTTGGGGTAGATGTTGCTCACCTCGCCCTCCATCTGGGCCAGCTGCACGGTCTCGCCGACATAGGCACTCACCTCCTGCACCGCACCACGGGCACGGTCTACCTGTGCCTGGGCTGCCAGCTTTTCTTCCTGACGAGCACCGTTCACGGCCATGTCATACTGGCTTTGTGCAGCCTTCACCTGTGCCTGCAAGGCTTTGTAGTTGGCAAAGGCCTCATCGCGTTTCTGGGCGCTCATCACGCCCTCGTCGTAGAGACGCTGCACTCTATTGTACGACTTCTCGGCAATCTCAAGCCCGGCCTTGGCCTGCTGCAACAGCTGGAAGGCTCCCTGCACCTGCTCCTTGCGGGCACCGTTGCGGGCCATCTGCTCCAGTGCCGAGGCTCCATCCTGAGCACTCTTGGCCTGCATCATCTTGGCGCGCACCTCCGGGGCATCGATGATGGCCAGCGTGTCGCCGACCTTTACATAGTCGCCCTCCTGCACACGAATTTCCAGGATACGGCCTGGCACCTTGCTCGACACACGATATTCGGCAACTTCCACCTGTCCCTGTATCAGCTCTGGCTCACGGCCAAGGGTGAAGAAGCCTATTGCGGCAACAATAACCACCACACCAGCAAAGCCGAGAATGGCCAGCAGGATGTTGTTGTGCTGAGATTTTGCTTTATTGGATTCTGACATAGTCTCTTTATATATAAAATAGGTATTATACTTTATTACTATTTGACGACTAAGCTACTTGGCTACGCTCAGTGTACCCTGTGCCTTCTGGAGGTTGACAAGGCTGAGCAGCACGTCTATCTGGGCGTCTATTTTCTGCGACTTGGCTTGCAGCCATGCTGTCTGCGCCTCCATGACCACTGTGGGCGAGATGACACCCTCGCTGAAGCCCAGGTTGGCTGTGCGAAGGTTTTCCTCAGCACGCTTGATGCTGGTCTCGGCCAATGCCAGGCGCTTGTTGGCCTCATCAGCCTGGAAAGATGTCTGGTTCACCTGCAGCTCTATCTTCTCACGAGCTTCGGCCAACTCGAGGTTGGCTATGGCAGTGGCGCCCTTGGCAGCCCTCACCTTATAGGTAACATCGCCCCAGTTCCAGATGGGCACGCGGACAAGCACGCCCACGTTCCACAGTCCGCCGAACTTCTTCTCAAATCCGTTCAGCACATTAGGGTTGCTCACGGCATAGCCACCCGTCAGCGCCACCTGCGGCAGATTGCCAGCCTTCAGGATGTTTGTGGTCTGGCGGCTCATGTCGACGGCTGTCTCAAGCATCTTCACCTCTGGTCGGCGTTCCACGGCTTGCTCCACATCGGCGTGGGGCACGAGCGGCGTCACCTCAAGGTTGTCGGCAGCCTCGTCGACCAGCACGATAGACTCGTTGGTGGGAAGCCCTATCTCCTGGCATAGCAGCATGCGAGCCAGCGTCAGACCATCGTTCACCTTCTGCACGGTTATCTCGGCCTCGCTCACCTTCACGCTCACGCTCAGTCCCTCACTGCGGGTAGCCACGCCTTCGCTTATCATCTTCTGAACGTCGCTGTCCAGCTTCTTCACCAGGTTCAGATAGCTCTCGGCCAGCTGTTTCTTGTGCTTCAGCGACACCACCTGCCAGTAGGCCTGGTCGGTGTTATAGAGAATGAGCTGCTGGCGGGCATTGGCCGAGTTGGCGGCCAACTGCTCGTTGAGGTCGGCCAAACGGTTCAGTGCCACGATACTGCCACCAAGGAACAGTGGCTGCACAGCCATCACACTGCCCGCCCAAATGCTGCGAGTGTCAGTGCGGAAGGCGTCCACAATCTTCTGCCCCTCGGTGTTCAGGAATGTACCCACGCCGCTGACGCCGCCCTGCAGCTGGCTACCCACCTGATTGAGCAGTGCACTGACATCGGCAGGCGACGCGCCAAGCTGTATGAGCGTGTTGCCTATGCCTTGCAAGTCGCCGGAAACAGCCTGCACGCCATTGGAGAGGAGCGACTGCGCATTGGTGCCGATGCTACTCAGATTGTCTTTCTGGTTGTTGTTTAAGATAGAGATTTCCTTGCTGGTGTACTCGTAGGTGCCTATAGCACTGATGTGAGGCAGATACTTAGTGCGTGCCGAACGCCGTAGGTTGGCCGCAATGTCCTGCTTCAGCTTGGAAATGCTCAGCTGCTTATTGTTGCGCAGGGCCATGGCACGACAGCTGTCCAGACTCAGCAACTGCTGGGCCCCGACAGGCAGGCATGCACCTCCCGCCAGCAATAATACTCCTAATAACCTTTTCACCATTATCTTTTTTACTTGTTAAAGCTAAATGTTCTCGAGCCTATCATATTGCCGTCGGCAAAGATGCTCACACGGTAGTCGCCAGCGCCAAGGAACTCGGCCACATCCCAGTAGGTCTGCACCGTGACGGCCTCGCCAGTGTACTCCACGGTCTTCTTCATCGAGTACTCCAGCTGGCGGTTCTCATAGGCAAAGGTGCCACCCGACGAGAGCACGCTTCCGCTGGGTGTCTGAATGCGAACGTAGATTGTACGGTTGCCATTCTGTGCCGTCACATTGCGGGCGATGGTGAATCCCACCTGTATCTTCTTCCAGTCCTTCACCTTCTTGGCTTCCTTGCCACGCTTGTTCAGTGGTGTCATGCTTATACCTGTGGCATCGAGCTGCGCGGCAATGGCAACCTTCTCTGTAAGCGACTGCTTCTCGGTCTCCAGCCCCTGGCGCTCGCGATTGCTCTGCTCCAGCTGGTCGCGCACCTTCAGGTTTTCCGAGCGCAGATGCTCGTTCTCCTGGTTGAGCGAGTCCACCTGCCGTATGAACGAGCGCAGCACCTCACGTACCGTGGCCAGTTCCTTCTTCAGACGGGTTATCTCGCGGGCATCGTCGGCCTTCACCTTCTTCAGCTCTTCCAGCAGTTGCTGGGTGCGCATCTGCTCCTGGGTGAGCTGTTCCACGATAGAGTCGTTGCTTATCTGCGTCATCATCTCGCTATACTGCAAGGTGAAACGCTCATATTCGTTCTCCATCTCCTGCTTGTCCAGCTCGGCCAGCTCCTGCATTTCGTGGTTACGTTCCTTCTGCTGCTGCAGGTTCATAAACAGCCACACAGCCACCCCAGCCAAAGCCAAGATGGCAACAACTGCCAATGCTATCAGTGCTTTTTTCATCCTGAGTACTAAGAAATAATACTAAAAAACGCATGCAAAGTTAGTAGTTTTCGGCGAAATAACAAAGAAAATTGCCTACAAACTTGGAAGTTAAGGAAATTTATCGTAACTTTGCGGACATTAAGACAACTGAGACAGTCTATGACAAAAGACAGCTTTCTCTATCGCACTTTCGACCTTTACTACGACGGATTCCGCCACATGACGCTGGGGAAGACGCTGTGGGCGGTCATCCTCATCAAGCTCTTCATCATCTTCGCCGTGCTGAAAGTGTTCTTCTTCCCCAACTTTCTCAAGGAGCACGCCCAAGAAGGAGAGGAGGACAACTTCGTTGCCACCGAGCTTATCAACCGCTCCTCAGCCCCATAAGCCCTACAAGACCTATAAGACACATAAGACCTATAATAACAAAACAATAACGCTATGCAAAACATCCTTCTCACCATCGACGCGGGCACCATTGACTGGTCGCGCGCTCAATTTGCCCTCACGGCCATCTATCACTGGCTCTTCGTGCCGCTCACGCTGGGTCTGGCTGTCATCATGGGCATTGCCGAGACTTGCTACTACCGTACCAAGAAGCGGTTCTGGAAAGACGTGGCCAAGTTCTGGCAGAAGCTTTTCGGTGTCAACTTTGCCATGGGTGTGGCCACGGGCATCATCCTCGAGTTCGAGTTTGGCACCAACTGGAGCAACTACTCCTGGTTCGTGGGCGACATCTTCGGCGCACCGCTGGCCATCGAGGGCATACTGGCCTTCTTCATGGAGAGCACCTTCGTAGCCGTGATGTACTTCGGCTGGAACAAGGTGTCGCGCGGGTTCCACCTGGCCTCCACCTGGCTCACTGGCCTGGGTGCCACCATCTCGGCCTGGTGGATTCTTGTGGCCAATGCGTGGATGCAGTACCCCGTGGGCTGCACGTTCAACCCCGACACCATGCGCCACGAGATGGTCGACTTCCTGGCCGTGGCCTTCTCGCCTTTCGCCGTGGGCAAGTTCTGCCACACGGTTATCTCGGCGTGGATTATCGGTGCCGTGTTCGTGGTAGCCGTCAGCAGCTGGTATCTGCTGAAGAAGCGCGAGCAGAAACTGGCCATCGAGAGCATCAAGATTGCATCGGTGGTGGGCCTGGTGGCCGCACTGGGTGCCGCCTTCACAGGTCATATCTCCGGTCAGCAGGTGGCTCAGGTGCAGCCCATGAAGCTGGCTGCTATGGAGGCGCTCTACAATGGCGGCACCGACCAGGGACTGACTGCCGTGGCGTGGGTGAACCCCTTCAAGCAGCCCGACTATGAAAACGAGGAGTCTGCCCCGCTGAAGATCGACATGCCCTACGCGCTGAGCGTGATGGCCACCAACGACCCGCATGGCTTTGTGCCTGGCATCAACGACCTGCTGAACGGCTACACCCGTTCCGACGGCACACAGGAGCCTTCAGTAGAGGAGAAGATGGAGCGTGGCAAAATGGCTATCGCTGCCTTGGCAGCCTATCGCAAGGCCAAAGCCGAAGGCGCCGACGAGGCAACGCTCAACGCCCAACTCTCAACCCTCAACGAGAACATGCCCTACTTCGGCTACGGCTACATACGCGACAAAGCCGAGGTGGTGCCCTACGTGCCCGTGAACTTCTGGGCCTTCCGCATCATGGTGGGCGCTGGCTGTCTGTTCATCGTGTTCTTCATGGTGCTGGTGTTCACGATGTTCCGCATACCCTATCTGACAATCATGGTACGCCGTCTATTGGCCGTGCTCTGCATCATTCCTGAGACCGAAGCCGACACCGCCGGGCCTGCCTCGTTGCCAGCCTGGCACTACTGGGCAGCCATCGCCATGGTGCCGCTGGCCTATATTGCCAGTGAGAGTGGCTGGCTCGTGGCCGAGTTTGGCCGTCAGCCCTGGACCATCCAGGACATGCTGCCCACATGGACTGCCGTGAGCGACCTCCACTCGTCGAGCGTCATGATCACGTTCGTGCTGTTCCTCATCCTCTTCACCACCATGCTGGCCGTCGAGATCAACATTCTGCTGAAGCAGATCAAGAAAGGGCCAGGCAGTTCTAATGAGTAATGAAAAATGAGAAATGAATAATTACTCATTACTAATTTCTAATTAAACAAATAATATGACATACGATTTTCTGCAACATTACTGGTGTTTCATCGTCTCATTGCTCGGTGCACTACTCGTTTTCCTGCTCTTCGTGCAGGGAGCCAACTCTTGCATGCGCTCGCTCGGCTGGACCGAGGAGGGCAAGCGGCTCGTCATCAACAGTACGGGGCGCAAGTGGGAGTTCACGTTTACTACGCTCGTCACCTTCGGCGGTGCGTTCTTCGCCTCGTTCCCGCTGTTCTATAGCACCAGCTTCGGCGGTGCCTACTGGCTGTGGATGCTCATCCTCTTCACCTTCGTGCTGCAGGCCGTGAGCTATGAGTTCCAGAACAAGCTGGGCAACTTCCTCGGCCCGAAGACCTTCCAGTTCTTCCTCGTGCTCAACGGACTGCTGGGTCCGTTGCTCTTGGGCGGTGCCGTGGCCACGTTCTTCGAGGGTTCGAACTTCATCATCGAGAAGAACAACCTCGTGGACATGGAAGCCGTGACGCCCATCATCAGCCGCTGGGCCAATGCCTCTCACGGGCTCGATGCCCTGCTGAACCCCTGGGTGCTAGTGTTCGGCTTGGCCGTGATGTTCCTGGCCCGTGTGCTGGGCATCCTCTATGTGATGAACAACGTGAACGATGAGGACATCCGCTCGCGCGGCTCGGTGCGCCTGCTGGGCAATGCCGTTCCCTTCGTCATCCTGTTTGTGGCATACTTGGTTCACCTGCTGCTCAAGGATGGTTATGCCTATACCGACGACGGCACCATCTACATGGAGCCTTACAAGTATCTGCACAACTTCATCGAGATGTGGCCGCTGCTTATTATATTTATAATAGGTGTGCTCCTGGTGCTGTGGGGCATTGCCATCGAAGTCTTCGCCGGCAAACCCTCAACCCTCAACCCTCAACCCTCAACTCTCAACTCTCAACCCTCAACCCTCAACTCTCAACCCTCAACCCTCAACCCTCAACCATCAACCCTCAACTCTCAACCCTCAACTCTCAACTCTCAACCCTCAACCCTCACCGGTATTTGGCCCGCCGGCATCGGCACCGTGCTCACCGTGCTGCCCCTGCTGCTCTGCTCGGCATGGAACCACACGGCCTACTATCCCTCGACCGCCGACCTCCAGTCGTCGCTCACCATAGCCAACTCATGTTCGAGCGAGTTCACCCTGCGCACCATGTTCTACGTCTCGTTCCTCGTGCCTTTTGTGCTGGCCTACATCGTCTACTGCTGGCGCAAGATCGACGCCAAGAAGCTCGACCGTGAAGAACTGAAGCACGAGCATGTCTATTGATTCGCTGATATACAACGCTTTCGGCCACGTGCCGACGACCGAACAGGAACAGGCAATACGCGAGTTTTGCCTGTTTCTTTCAGATACGTCGGCCAACACGGTGATGGTGCTACGCGGCTCGGCAGGCACTGGCAAGACCACGCTCGCCGCTGCCATCGTCAGGGCCATGCGCTCCATGCGACAGAAGCTGGTGATCATGGCACCTACCGGACGGGCTGCCAAGGTGCTGGCGCTCTACGCCGGACAACAGGCCTTCACCATCCACCGACGCATCTACCGACAGCGCACGGCAGGCGACATGTCGGCCTTCAGCCTGAACGCCAACCTCCACCATAACACCTTATTTATTATTGACGAGGCGTCGATGATTGCCAACGAGGCCACGGCCGACTCGCCTTTCGGCTCCGGCCATCTGCTCGACGACCTCATCCGCTATGTCTATTCGGGCGACAACTGCCGCATGCTGCTCATCGGCGACAAGGCCCAGCTGCCACCCGTAGGACAGGAGGAGGCACCGGCACTGATGAACGAGGTGCTGCGGGCATACGGTCTCAGCGTCTACCACTGCGACCTGAGCGAGGTGCTGCGACAGGAACAGCAGTCGGGCATCCTCTTCAACGCCACAGCCATACGCCAGCTCATCACCCACGACGAGCTGACACAGCTGCCCAAGCTGCGCCTGCAGGGCTTTGCCGACATCGTCGTGGTGCCGGGCGACGAGCTTATTGAGTCGCTCGCCACCAGCTATAGCCATGCGGGCATCGACGACACCATCGTCATCACCCGCTCCAACAAGAGGGCCAACATCTACAACCAGGGCATACGCCGCACCGTCCTCGACCGCGAAGACGAGCTGTGCCGCGGCGACCAGCTCATGGTGGTGAAAAACAACTACAACGTGCCCATCGCTGCCGACGGCCAGGGAGCAAAGGGCTTTCAAGGGGTATTCAACGGCGACCGTTGCGTGGTGCAGCGCATCCGTAACAATCGCGAGCTGTATGGTTTCCGCTTTGCCGATGTCACACTCATATTTCCCGATTTCAACGTGGGCGAGGGCGACACCTTCGTACCGCTCGAGCTGACCACCACTACCCTACTCGACACGCTCACCAACGAGGCGCCGGCACTCACCCGCGAACAGCAGGAGCAGCTCTATCAGCATGTGCTCGACGACTATGCCGACCTGCCATATAAGTCCGACCGGCTGAAGAAACTGAAGACCGACACCTTCTACAACGCCTTACAGGTGAAGTTTGCCTATGCCGTCACCTGCCACAAGGCGCAGGGCGGACAGTGGGCTCATGTCTATCTGGACCAGGGCTACATGACCGACGACATGCTTACGCCCGACTATATCCACTGGCTCTACACCGCCTTTACACGTGCCACAGAGAAGCTGTTCCTCGTCAACTGGCCAAGCACTCAGATCCAGCAGCCCGATACTACAGAATAGACTACGAATTATACGAATTGCTGCGCATAAAGAAAATTCGCTTAATTACTGCGTTCCTCGTGGGTCTTCGACAAATCTCGTAAAATTCGTAGTTTCATATACAATACTCATCTTTCGCAAGTTAAGCGAATGCGAAAGTTGGCTAAGTAGCTGAAAGAGCATAGTTACATCCCGTTAATATGCGGTTTTATTCCCGCCTGTAGTCGCAGTGCAGCGGAAACTTCTTAGCCATACGGCGGTAGAAGTCTTCCTCGTTGGCCTTGCTGACGGGCACGACGCCTTTCAGACGAGCCTCCATCTGCAACATCTCCGACGTGATGGCGTAGTGCAAGGCACGCCGCGTGGCTATGCACTGCTGCAACTCGTAGGCCGCGCGACTGTCGTCACGTCCTGCCAACAGCTGTGCCAGGGCGAAGCGATAGGCAGTGGCAAAACGCGCCTGACGCTGGTTCTGTATGGCACGGCAGAGCAGCGCTGCCCGCTCTCCCTCATCGTCGGTCAACTCGGCCAGCTCGGCAAAGAAGTAGCTGTCGTGGTAGCGGGTGAGTGCCAGCTGATAGAACTCTACAGCCTTCTGGCGCTCGCCCATGATACGATAGACCACCGCCATATAGCGCAGGCAGTTCTTCTGCACGGGATTGCGCCGCACGGCCTCCTGCAACAGGGGCATCATCCTCAGTGCCTGGTCTACGGTGGGCTGCTCCACCAGCTCGTGGTAGCAGCGGGTCAGCAGACGCATCGCTACGGGCTGCTGTCTGCCACCTTTCTCCGTAGGCAGGGGTGTCACCGAGAACAGGGGCACCATCCAGTCGTCTTCCCTCAGCCGCTCCACACCATAGCGTTCAATGAAGCTGAGCACGCTGAATGTCGCAGCGTGCTCAGCCAGTCGTAGCGCGTCGTAGAGAACGGCCTCATGCACCTTGCCGTCGTGGTCGTCGATGGCGGGTTGCACACGCAGCAGGGCTTCAAATATCTTGCAGGCCTCGTTGTTGCGCTTCTCAGCGACACATTTCTTCAGCATGTCGCTACCCACCCAAAACATGCAGAGCGTGGTGTACTTACCCTTATGCTCGGCATACATCGGGCGGATGGCAGCGTAGGCCTCCTCGGTCTTGCCCTGCTTGCGCAGGTCGAACACTTCCTTGACGGTCATCTGCTTACTCGGCAGCCTTGAAGCTATCGAGATCCTCCACCTTGAAGTTCTTGATGTAGGCAGCCTTGCCCAACACGTTCTCCTCGGCCATGCGCACATAGACCTGGGCGCTCTTCTCGAACAGCTCAGGAGCCTTGGCGGCGTCGCGGATGATGAGCAGCGACATCACCAGCTCACTGGTCATGTCGTACAGACGACGGGCCAGGAAGTCGAAGGCGTTCTGATTATCCAGGCCCTTGGCATAGTTCAGGGCATCCTCGTAGACGGGAATCAGCTTCTCAACTCTTGATTTGAGGTTTGAGGTTTGAGAATTGAGATTTGTGAGATTCTCCAGCATGTCCTTGATGTTCTGCAGCATGGTGCCGTTGCTGATGTAGCGGATGGCGGCCACCACTTGCAGCTGCGTTGTTCCCTCGTAGATGCTGAAGATGCGGGCGTCGCGATAGAGGCGCTGGCTCTTGTACTCCATGATGAAGCCCGAACCACCGTGGATAGAGATGGCGTCGTAGGCGTTCTGGTTGGCATACTCCGAGTTCATACCCTTGGCCAGCGGGGTGAAGGCATCGGCCAAGCGCTGGTACTTCTTCAGCTCCTGCTTCTCCTCGGGCGTCAGCTTGCGGTCGCGCTCGATGTCTTCGAGGCACTTGTACACGTCGACGTAGCAGGCTGTCTGGTAGAGCAGCGAGCGACCGGCGTCGAGCTTGGCCTTCATGCGGCTGAGCATGTCGTAGACGGCGGGGAAGTTGATGATTTTCTGACCGAACTGAGCGCGCTCCTTGGCGTAGGCCAGTCCCTCGTTGTAAGCCTCCTGCGAGAGACCCACCGACTGAGCGGCGATGCCGAGACGGGCGCCGTTCATCAGCGCCATCACGTACTTGATGAGGCCGAGGCGGGTGCTGCCGCACAGCTCTGCCTTCGCGTTCTTATAGGTCAGCTCGCAAGTGGGCGAGCCATGGATGCCGAGCTTATGCTCAATGTGGCGCACGTCCACGCCGCCGTTGCGCTTGTCGTAGATGAACATCGACAGGCCGCGGCCGTCCTTCGTGCCCTCCTCCGAGCGAGCCAGCACGAGGTGGATGTCGCTGTCGCCGTTGGTGATGAAGCGCTTCACGCCGTTCAGACGCCAGCACTGCTCCTTCTCGTCGAAGGTGGCCTTCAGCATCACGCGCTGCAGGTCGGAGCCGGCATCCGGCTCAGTGAGGTCCATCGACATACCTTCGCCTGCACAGACGCGGGGAATGTACTTCTGGCGCTGCTCTTCAGAGCCGAACTCATAGAGCGTGTCGATACAGCTCTGCAAGCTCCAGATGTTCTGGAAGCCGGCGTCGGCAGCCGAGATAACCTCGCTCAGCATGGAGAACACAGCGTTGGGCAGGTTCAAGCCGCCGTAGCGACGGGGCATCGAGACGCCCCACAGGCCAGCCTTGCGGGTGGCGTCGATGTTCTCGAAGGTCTTCGAGGCATAGATCATGCGGCCGTTCTCAAGGTGCGGCCCTTCCAAATCCACATCCTCCGAGTTGGGAGCAATGATGTTGGCAGCCACGTCGCCCGTGATGTCGAGAATCTGCTTGTAGTTCTCGATGGCGTCGCCCAGGTCTACGGGAGCGTAGTCATATTCTTTCGCGTCGGCGAAGTTGCGTTCCTTCAACTCGACAATTCTTTTCATCAGCGGATGGTTCAAATAGAACCCAATCTCAGGATGATCGCTATAATAGTTTGCCATAACGTTATTCTTGTAAAGACAGAAATTATTAAAATTATTCTAATTTCTGTCCAATGTTTTACTTCGAGTTCTGTTTGTAATACTTGATTAATTTCGGAACGACCTCTTCGACAGTGCCGTTGATGACGTAGTCGGCGATGCGGTTGATGGGCGCATCGGGGTCGCTGTTCACACTGATGATGATGCCCGAGTCCTGCATGCCGGCGATGTGCTGTATCTGTCCGCTGATGCCGCAGGCGATATACACCTTCGGATGGACGGTGACACCCGTCTGACCAATCTGGCGGTCGTGGTCGCAGAAGCCGGCATCGACGGCGGCGCGGCTGGCGCCTACCTCACCGTGCAGCACTTTTGCCAGCTGGAACAGCATGTCGAAACCTTCCTTCGAACCCATGCCGTAGCCACCGGCCACAACGATGGGAGCGCCCTTCAGGTTGTGTTTGGCGGCCTCCACATGGTGGTCGAGCACCTTCACGACGAAGGCCTCGGGGCTTACATACTTGCTCACCTCCGGATAAACCACCTCGCAGCGTGCAACGGGGTTCTCCCCGTTGGGCTCGTAGAGCGCCTTCTGCATCACGCCGCTGCGCACGGTAGCCATCTGGGGGCGATGATCTGGATTAACAATCGTAGCCACAATGTTACCACCAAAGGCAGGACGAATCTGGTAGAGCAGGTTCTCGTAAGTCTTACCACTCTTCTTGTCCTCGTACGAGCCAATCTCCAGCTCGGTGCAGTCGGCGGTCAGACCGCTGGTCAGCGACGACGACACGCGGGGGCCGAGGTCACGACCGATGACCGTAGCGCCCATCAGGCATATCTGCGGCTGCTCTTCCTTGAAGAGGTTCACCAGGATGTCCGTGTGCGGAGCCGACGTATAAGGGAACAGGCCCTCACCGTCGAAGACAAACAGCTTGTCGACGCCGTAGGGCAGAATCTGCTCTTCCACCTTACCCTTGATATCAGTGCCAGCCACCACGGCGTGCAGCTCCACTCCGAGTTCATTGGCGAGCTTGCGACCTTTGGTCAGCAGCTCCTGAGACACTTCTTGCACCAGTGTGCCTTCTATCTCACAATATACAAAAACATTATTCATCTTTTCAATTTACGATTTGACGATTTACGATTTACTATTGATTGACGATTTAGCGATTGGGCGATTTAGTGTTTCTACAGATAATTATTCAATAATCCAATTGAAAAATAAATCGTAAATTGTAAATCGTCAAATAGTAAATGTCTTATCCAATGATTTTCTCGTCCAACAATTCTTTGATCATACCCTCGATATCAGCATCCGAAGCCGTCAAAGTCTTCGACTCCTTTGCCTGGAACACAATGTTCTTGATGGCCTTCACCTTCGTGGGCGAGCCGGCCAGGCCACACTGGTTCACGTCGCCATCCACGTCGGCCACACTCCACTGGTTCAGCGTCAGATACGGTCTTTCTTCATAGAGATAGTCGTAGCTATTCTCCCCTCCTTCGGAGGGGTTGGGTGAGGCTGTTCTCTCCATCGGACAGGTGGCCCTCTTGTACTTCATCACCAGCTTGGCGTTCTGCGGGCGGCAGGGGGCAGCGCTTCCGTTCACGGTAATCACCACGGGCAGCGGGGCCTCAACCGTCTCTACGCCACCGTCGATAACCCTGCGCACGACGGCTTTCCCGTCGTGAACGTTAAGAATCTCCTCAGCATACGTCACCTGGTTCAGGCCGAGCTTCTCGGCCACCTGCGGGCCTACTTGGGCCGTATCGCCGTCGATGGCCTGACGACCGCCAATGACGATGTCCACGTCGCCAATCTTCTTGATGGCCGTGGCCAGCGCATAGCTCGTAGCCAGCGTGTCGGCACCGGCAAACAGACGGTCGGTCAGTAGCCAGCCCGTGTCGGCGCCGCGATAAAGACCCTGACGGATAATCTCGCCTGCACGTGGAGGCCCCATCGTCAGGATGCCTACGGTAGAGCCTGGATGCTGCTCCTTCAGTCGGAGGGCCTGCTCCAGGGCGTTCAAGTCTTCGGGATTGAAGATAGCAGGTAAGGCAGCACGGTTCACCGTGCCTTCTGCGGTCATGGCGTCCTTACCCACATTGCGGGTGTCTGGCACTTGCTTGGCCAGCACAACAATTTTTAATGCCATATAAATATAATAATGTGTAAAACTTTAAAGTCTTATATCCTAAAAGCGGGTGCAAAATTACGCATTTTTACCCACACGGCAAAATAAATTGCACAAAATCGGCTGATACGTGCACACTTTTACCTGTTTGTGCATATACCATGGGGCGTAAATTAACGGAAAAAGGAGAAAAATTGCTAAAAGCGTACAATTTGTTTGGCTGTTACACAGAAAATGCGTACTTTTGTCAACAGAAAACAATAACATCCAACTTATTATTAACTAAAACAACAAACAATTATGAAGAAACTGTTTACTATCGTGGCAATGGCCATCTGCGCTCTCACGGCCAGCGCCCAGACGTTCGACAACGAAGCTCTCACCGCCACATGGAGCATGGCCGAAGGCGAAGCAAGCGAAGCTGTCATCACACCCGAAGATGCCATAGTGTCGGCAAAGTGGTCTATGGGTTCCACGCTGGAATACTACGGCGTTACGACCTTTGACGACTACACCATGACTCAAGTTACCCGCGTTGGCACCGACAAGGGCGAAAACAAGTTGAGCAACGTCGTGACTGCCGAAAGCTACATCGACTACACCATTGTGCTGAAAGACGGTCTCACCTTCACTCCTGAGAAGGCTAGCTTCTCCATCGTCAAGTTTGGTACAGGCGATCCTAATATTTTCGTCAACCTCATTGCAGGATCCACAACCACCGTTCTTGGCGACAATGTGGTTATCAGAAGGAATAACGACAAGGATGATAATACACCAGCACCACCAGCCGCATTGCAGTCGTTCGACATTGCAAACATCACCGCTACTGGCGCCATCACCCTGCGCATTTACGTTGGCAAGATGGCTAACAACAAGCAGGTGGGCATTGCCAACGTTGTTGTCACAGGTAAGGTGAGCGGCACTGGCACCAACAAGTCCATCTACGCCATCGCCGTGAAAGCCAACCCCGCTGAGGGTGGCAAGGTGAGCACCAGCGCTGAGAACGTCACCGAGGGTGATGCCGTCACGCTGACCGCTACGCCCAACCGCGGCTACAACTTCGTCAACTGGACCGACGCTGCCGGCACCGAGGTGTCGAAGGAGGCTACCTATACCTTCACCCCCGCCGCTAACGGCGAATATACCGCCAACTTCGCGCTTGCCGACGTACGCACCATCAGCGTCAGCAGCACCGACGAGACCGCTGGCACAATCGTGAAGTACATCTTCAGCAACAACGCACTGGTCAATGACGACATCGTGCTCGACGGCGACAGCGTCATCATCGAGGCCCGCAACGAGAAGGGCTACCTCTTCAAGCAGTGGAGCGACGGCAACACCGAGGCCGTGCGTTCGTTCATCGTCAATGGCGACGCCGACCTGAAGGCCACCTTCGAGGTGCTGCCCGAGAAGCAGGCCATCGCCTACTTTGCCGCAAGCCCGCAAACCATCCGTGCCGCTCAGCTCAACCTGAACCCCACCTTCGTCTATGACCAAGACCTCAATGAGGTAGGCTTCACACTTGAGGAGAACAAGACTGTCTTTGGCGAGAACATGATGACCTTCGGCTACCCCTCCTACAACGCTGACGACCCCAGCACAAAGAAGGACTCTACCTTCTACATCACCCTCAACCCCACACTTGCCGATGGACAGGTGCTGGTCATCCGCTCTATCGAGTTCAATGCAGTCCGCAACGGTACCGATGCCGGCGACTGGCGCGTCAGCATCATCCGCGACGAGGACGAGGACGCTCCTGAGGTGATTGCCGAAGGCTTCAAGCCCAACCGCAACAACAACGTCACCCTGTCCCACTACTACTTCAACGTCACCACCGAGCACGTGGCCGAGCAGAACGCCGAGGTGCGCATCACCATCTGCCATGCCGGCGGCGGCAAGACCTACGGCCTCAACAAGGTGCGCATCCAGGGCTACATCTGCGACAAGACTGCCGTGGGCATCAGCGAGGTGGCTACCGAGAAGGCCAACACCGGCATCATCTACAACCTCGCCGGACAGCGCGTCACGACAACCCAGAAGGGTCTCTACATC